>Ga0172381_10000677_pt1 | contig 41376 bp, 33 predicted proteins | sample Leawel6488metaG_FD_119754 | JGI IMG/M metagenome (GOLD analysis project Ga0172381, IMG submission 119754) | Leachate microbial communities from a municipal landfill in Southern Ontario, Canada - Leachate well 64-88 metaG | ecosystem: Engineered > Solid waste > Landfill > Unclassified | place... | reverse complement strand
ATGCAGGGGGAGGGATTTGAACCCTCGAACCCCTAAAGGATAGGATTCTGAGTCCTACGCATTTGACCAGGCTTTGCTACCCCTGCATTGGATGGAATATTCTTTATCAACTTAAGGCTAAAAAGGGAGGTGGGTTACCACAGGGGGAACCGCCAGGTTCACCCTTGGCTTTGCTACCCCTGCATTAAACTCATAATTCATAATGAGTGATTATTCTTTGGACGTGAAAGCTTTTTCTACCATATGCAATAGTGCGTGCGCAATTGTTGCCGGGTGTTCCCGCCTTATGGCCGCGCTTTATGAACAGGGTTATTAAACTTGGCGAATTAGGAATAATTTACTCTTTTAGGGTAATTCTAGGCCTAGGCGTTTTCATATCTGCCCGGGCAAGTCAGGGGAAATTCAAGGGGTAAACTCGGATGAAGAATCCTTTTCACTGGAAGCACTACAACCAGCTCATAGTCGTCCCGATAGTGCTCATACTCCTGTCGCTGTTTGCCATCTTCGTCTACCCCGGAGTGACCTACGGACTTGACTTCAAGGGCGGCACGCTCCTTACCGTTTACACCAACGCCACGGGAGTTGACACCGGCATCCTGAAGGAGAAGCTTTCGCAGTTCTCCTCCAGCGTGGACGTCCGGTCGTTCTCCGCGCCTGACGGAGGCTCCGGCCTGGAAATCGAGCTCGGGCCAAGCGACGCGCTGGAGAACGCCTCGGCAACTTCGCGCGAGCTTGATTCGCTGAAGACCGAGCTTGACTCCGCCTCGCTTGAATACACTTACCTGCAGGCCCAGGTGGACTCCGGGACCGTCACCTCGACTGACCTTGAGAAGTCCCAGGCGACCGTGGCGGGCCTTGAGGCGAAGGTCGTAGCCAAGTCCGGCGAGGTCCTTTCGGCACTGGGCGACAATTCAGCCGTTCCCCAGAAGGCCCTTGACGCATACGCGCTTGCGCACGATACTTACACCGACCGCCAGGACTCCTACCAGCAGCAGGTTATAGAGCAGGTCAAGTCCGTCGCGCCCGTCTCGTCCTACTCCGCGCGCGAAGTCGGCTCGACTTTGAGCAAGCAGTTCCTGTCAAAGACCATCCAAATCCTCGTACTGTCGTTCCTTTTGACCTCAATCGTGGTCTTTGTCATCTTCCGCTCGTTCATACCCTCGTTTGCGGTGGTGTTCGGAGCAATCTCGGACATCATAATCACTCTTGGCGTGATGTCCGTGCTCGGACTGCCGCTTACGCTGGCATCCTTCGCCGCGCTTTTGATGCTGATTGCGTTCTCGTTCGACACCGACGTTCTCCTCACCGTGCGCGTGCTCAAGCGCTCGGACGGGACCGCCCACGAGCGCGCGTTCGAGGCCATGAAGATGGCCGTCATGATAAACATCGCCACGCTCATATCTTACAGCGTCCTGCTCGGAGCGTCGACGGTGCTTTCAATCTCCACTTACTACCAGATAGCCTCGGTCGCGGTAATCGGCGCCATCGTGGACTTCATAGCGACGTGGTTCGGCAACGCCGTGCTCATCCTGCACTTCTTTGGGAAGAAATAGTGATTATTGATGGCTGCTCACGTAAACTGGCTCCGGATTGCAAAGAACAGGCGCGTCCAGCTCGTGCTGGTGTGCGTGGCCTTCGCGTTCGCGCTCATCTGGCTCAAGGGCCTCAACACGGGCATAGAGTTCTCCGGCGGCGTGCGCATACCCATCACGCTTGAGAAGAGCGTGGACACGGCCACGATGGACTCCATAGTGGAGACCGTCAAGCTTCGCATAAACAAGTTCGGCCTCTCCCAGTCCGTAGTCCGGCCCGTTGGCAACAGCGAAATCCTGGTCGAGATACCGAAGGCCTCTCCCGATGCGATTGAGAGCGTGCGCAACGTGCTCAAGCAGCAGGGCCGCTTCGAAGCGCTCATAGACGGCCAGACCGCGGTCTCGGGTTCGGACGTGCTTTCGGGCGCAGTAGGCGGCTCGAACCAGGAGAGCGTGGTCACCACCGAGTCGGGCAAGACCTGGCAGCTCGGCTTTGCGGTCAGCCGCGAGGGCGGCGAGCGCTTTGCAAAGGCCGCGCTTGGGAAGGGCAATTACCCCGTCTACATGTTCCTTGACCGGCCCGAGAAGGCACTGATTATTGCAAGGAAATCGACCATACTTCCGAACCAGAGCCTTGGATTCGTCTCGGACGGCGTGCAGCCCGCGATAGCCGACGTCCTTGGCAGGAACACCGACCCGATTGCGCTTGTCTACGCGGAGGACGCGCAGAACCTTACGATAAGCCAGTCAGTCTCATACATAATCGTCGAGGAGGGCGTCGAGGACGCCTATCCGGCAATAGCCGCTGCGATACAGAAGCGCAACGCTACGGTCAAGCGCCTCGCCTCTGCTGACATCAAGCCGGAGTACACTTCAGTCTCGGAAGCGGTCACAAGCGGCGGCCAGCTGTCCATCGAGGTCTCCCGCTGGGAGGCAATCGGGCTCATCTGCTCGCCGATACTCTCGCCGAGCCTTGCAGACGGCAGCGTCAACCAAATCTTCCAAGTCTCGGGTCCTGCAAAGGGCACCACCGCTGCAGAGCAGCAGAAAAGCGCGCTTGCGGAGCTCCGCGAGCTCAAGAGCGTCATCTCGGGCGGGAAGCTCCCGGTTTCAACAACCATCGGGAGTTCGTTCTCAGTGGCACCCTCGCTCGGGGAGCGCTTCCTGCAGTACAGCTGGATGGCCCTCGTCGCGGGAATCTTTGCCGTGAGCCTGCTCATCTACCTGCGCTACCGCCAGGCCGTGCTGGTGCTGCCAATCGTGCTGTTCAACAGCATCGAGGTCCTGCTCACCACCGCGATAATCGGCGTGTTCGGCACGCTCGACCTTTCGGCGATGGCAGGAATCATCGTCCTCATGGGAAGCGGGGTGGCCGACCAGATAGTCATCACCGAGGAGATGCTCAGGCGCGGGCACGCGGATGACGAGGACGACTCCCACGACGAGTACGAGGTCAAGGAGCGCATCAAGAAGGCGTTCTTTGTCATCTTCACCGTCGCAGGCGTGGTCATCGCGGCGATGCTCCCGCTCATACTCTCCGGTATCGTCGAAATCGTGGGCTTCGGGATGTCCACAATAATCGGCGTGCTCGTCGGAATCCTCATCACGCGGCCCGCGTACGGCGACCTGATGAAGGAGCTCTTCCAGAAGCGCGCCTAAGCTATGCGTTTGGATTTTTAGGGGTTGCCAGCGGACGCCCCGGATGAAGGTAAAAAATCAGTCCTTTTTCTTCTCTGCAGCCGCCTTGTTGCGCAGTATCTCGCCGAGCTTGGCCCTGTTCTCCATCTGCTGGTTGAACTTGGCGAAGTCCTCGGTGTTCATGATTTTCTCGAAGAAGACCTTCGCGAAGTCCTGCGACGCCTGCGCGATGTCAAGTATGTTTATCTGGGCCTCCTCGGCGGTGAGCTTGACTTCGCCCGGGGCGCGAATCTCGACTGCTATGGGCGCGTACTTGATTGCGATGTTGACAAGCGCATTGTAGTTGGTGGTGAGCAGGTGGACTTCCGCTGCGCAGGAGTAGAGGTCGTTGTTCTCCATGGCCTCGTCAATCTCGCCCTTGCAGTAGAGCACGCCGAGCTCCTTGTTCATGCGCGAAATCATGTCAATCATCGCGTTCTCGACCGCGTCCTTGCGCGTGCCGTGCGCGTCGAAGTGGATGACCGACTCGATTGCGCCGCGCTCAACCGCCTGCCTGAACATGTCGCGCAGCTTGCGCTCGTCTATTTCCGGCTTTTTTTCGTCCATTTTTTTTAGCACCGAGTTTTTGCTTCAAAGCCCCTTCATCAGTCCGTTCTCGACCGTGTAGCGGCTGTTGCAGTACCTGCAGACGTATTCGTTGCTTCCCCTCTGCTCGAGGCGCACTCCGAACCCGTTGTCAACATAGCACTTGCGGCAGTTCTCGATTATACCGTTCCCTGCTACTGTCATTGATATCCAATATGTTTGCAGCTTAAGGTTTAAAAGAGAAAGCCAAAAGTTTTGGGAAAAACGGGAAGAATGCAAAGCAGGGCTAAGGAAAAGTCAAAATGGAAAAAGAAGAAATAAAAAAAGGGTTTTGGGCTGGGAAAGAACCCGTCCCGGTCCTAGAACGCAATCTCGTCCAGGCTGCCCATGTCGGTCTTGTACTTGCCCTTCTTTGCCGCAGCCGGCTCCTTGCCCATCGCGTACGGGCTGTGGATTCCGGTGAAGATTGCGATTGCCTCTATCTTGCCCTCGAAGCCGGGGTCGATCCTTGCTCCCCAGATGACCGTCGCGTGCGGGTCGACCTGCTCGGTGAGCGCCTCGCCGATGTGGTTGCACTCCCCAAGCGTCATGTCGGCGCCTCCGGTGATGTGGAGCAATACTCCCTTTGCGCCGGCGTAGTCAACGTCAAGCAAAGCGTGGCTGAGCGTGTTCTTGACCACGTTCTCCTCGCGTGCGGTCCCCTTGGCCTCGCCTACCGCAATCATCGAGACTCCGCCGTTGCTCATTACCGCGCGGACGTCTGCAAAGTCCAGATTGATGAGCGAGGGAGTCGTGATTGTCTCGGTGATTCCGCGTACGGCGCGGGCGATGATTTCGTCCGCAACTGCGAACGCCTGGTCAATCGGCAGGTTGGGCACAATCTGCACGAGGCGGTTGTTGTCGATGACAATAATCGTGTCGGACTGCTCCTTGAGCTTCTCGAGCCCCTCCTCGGCCTTCTCAAGCCGGGCGCGCTCGAGCGCGAACGGGAAGGTCACGATGCTGATTACAATCGCTCCCTTTGACTTTGCGATGTTCGCAATCACAGGCGCGCTTCCGGTGCCAGTGCCTCCGCCCATTCCAGTTGTGATGAAGACCATGTCCACGTTCTCAAGCATCTTCTCCAGGTACGGCCTCGATGCCTCGGCGCACTTCTGGCCGACTTCGGGGTAGCCGCCCGCTCCCAGGCCGCGCGTGATTGACGCGCCGATGAGAACCTTCTTGACGCTCTCGGAAATCATCCCGAGGTGGAGCTTGTCGGTGTTGATTGCGACCAGGTCCGCCCCGCGGATTCCAATCTTTGAGAGGCGGTTGATCGAGTTGCATCCTGCTCCTCCGGCACCGATTACCATGATTTTCGGGGTCTGGAACTCGAAGTCCTTGGTGGGCCCCGAGCCTGAGATGCCGTGCGAGACGGTCTTTGTCGAAGTCTTGAGTGCCTCGGAGATGATCTCTTCCATCTGATACCTACCTCTGCAAAATCGCGTTTGGCGTTAGAATTGCTTATATTTGGTGTAAACTGCCAAAATATAAAAACAGATGTGTGGCCCGCACTCGTAAAATTGCGGTTTTTTCCCTGCAAAAACCGCCCAATCCGTGGCTTTCCGTCCGTCTTATTATCCATTAGCCCCATTGTTTTAATCGGCGGGCTAGCCGGGAAGCTAAGGGTTTCCTGTCACTCCAACCCCTTCGAGGAGGGTGATGCCCTGTTGAGGATGCAAAGGACGGAGTCGTCCGATATCCCGATCGTCGACCCCTTGCCTTTGGTTACGCGTTGTATTCCGAACGAGCCAGGCCGGAAGGAGCAACTATAAGGACTGCAACGCGTGCTCCAAAGATACAAGGGTGAGAAAGGGGTGCCGACCAGCGGCTTGGTCTTATGCCTACGATGCAGGGCTTGCCCGCCATGATTCCGAACGGGGCCGGAAGGCACTGGCCCGTTTTTATTGGTATTTTACCACAATATTGTTCTTCTTGCGCGGGGGTCGCATAGTGGCCATTGCGGCAGACTGCTAATCTGTTACTCCGTAAGGGGTGCGTGGGTTCGAATCCCACCCTCCGCGCTTTTTTCTTCTTCTCCGGCCGATTTTTATTGCACGGATTATTGATTAATCGCAGTGAATCGTTTGGCTTTCAATGGCAGTGCATCCTCGATGCGCAACAAGGCCCTCTCGGCCCTCGCCTACCTGTTCGTGTTCGGCGCTGTCGCGTACGCTATCGTCAAGTTCCTTGGCGGGGGGGACTACCTTGCGGGTGCGGACTGGTCGGTGTTCGGCCTTGCGCTCCTTGCCTACCTTGCAAGCATATTCTTCTGGTCCCTTGCGTGGGCAAAGTCGGCAGGCATCCAGCGCAGGGAAGCTGCGCTTCTTACCTTTGCCGCAGCAGCAGGCGCGCTCACGCCCATGGGCGTAGGCTCGGACGCCCTGCGCGGATATTTTTCGCGCCGCGACACAGCCGGGATGTCCCACATCGTGATTTCAAGCTTTGCGACCAAGCTGCACAAAATCCTTTTTTCAGCGGTTGCAGCTGTAGTTTTCCTGATACTTTTCAGCTCCCAGCTTTCGGCTGAAATCCTCTACGCGACTATGGCTGGAATCGCGTTCAGCGTCGTTTCCGTTGTCCTGATTTACCTTTGCCTTGGCAACCTTTCCTTTTTCGAGCGCCTTATTCCCAAGCGCTTTTTCCCGGAATACCTGCACTCGTGTTCGAAGGATTTCCGCAGGATGCTCGCGACGCCCGCAAAGGAGTCGGTCCTTCTTGTCGCAGTCTCCTTCACTTTCGAATTCGTCGCATTCTATGCCTGCTTCCTTGCGTTCCACCTCAACCCCGGCCTGGTGCTTGCCGCCGGCGCATTCGCAGTCACGTTCTTCGCATCCAAGATACCCTTCGTGCACGGCTTCGGCCTGCTTGAGCTGGTTGGCGTCTTCCTCCTGCAGGGCGCGTACCCGGTGGCCTTGCTGGTTGCCATCTTCTTCTGCTTTGACGTGGCGAGGCTGTGGTTCCCAACTCTTGTGAGCGCGGCTTTCGTGGCGCTCCTTGCAAGGCGGTCCAAATGACCGTGCGTGCAACCGGTCGCGAGGAAGTATCCGCAGTCTTTGCAGCCTGCCTCGGCCTCGTGTTCGTTGCGGTTCTCTTTTCGCACTTCTATTTCAACTACTCGTTCATCACTTCCGACGCCTACGAACGCGGCCGCTCTGCAAGCTACCTGATTTCCAACGGCTACCCAGTTGAAAGCAGCGCAATCGGCGCTGGCGCGACGAGCTACCCGCCGCTTTTCGACGTCCTGCTTGCGGCGTTCTCGCAGCTTACCGGGCTTTCGCTTTCCGATTCGACAAATGCATTCGCATTCTTCTTCGCAACCCTCTTCTTCTGCCTCGGCTACCTCTTTGCGCGCTCGGTCCTGTCCGAACTTTCCCGGAATGCCGACGAGGCGGTGTGCTGCCTTGCGGGAATTGCGGTGTTCCTCTCGCCTTGGATTTACTACCGCACGCTGACTCCAATATCAGAAACCCTCGGCCTGGTGCTATGCTTTGCCGCGGTGTACTTCTTTTACAAAAAATCAAGCCTGCTTGTAGTCTTTGCAATCCTTACTGCGCTTTCGCTTTCGCACTTCCGCTCCTTCATGGCAGCTATGATTTGCCTTGGCGTGCTCGCGCTCTTCGGGAAAAGAATCAAGGAGCTAATCATCGAGTCTTTTGTCGGGCTGTTCATCTTCATCTACTTCGTGCCCCGGACTGCGCTCGGCTTTTCAAACCCGTTCGTAATCACTCCCGGAATCTTCGAGTTCTTCTCGCTTCCCCTGCTGGTGGCTGGTTTGGCCGGAGTGGCTCTGTTGGCTTACAAGGGAAGGGTCCCGGCGGTTGTTGCCGCGCTCTTCGCAGCGCCGGTTGCGCTCTCGGCTTTCGCGCCGTTTTCCTTCCGTCAGCTTCCCTACCTCGCGCTGCCGCTTGCCGCGATGAGCGCTCTGTTCCTTTCCTCGCTCCAAGGGACCATAAGCAGCAGGCGCTTCCGAGTGGCGTTCTTCTGCGCCTTGGTGGTCGTGGCAGCCTGCTTCAACTCGTTCACGACTTGGCGCTCGACCCCGCTTGACGCGCAATCCGGGGCGGTTGCGATGGCCGTCGCCCAATACCCGCAGTCAAGCGTCTACGCAGGGTTTGCGCAAAGCTACGCAATCCCGTATTATTCTTCACAGAAGAAGGTCCTGCTCGGCTCGTTTGCGGAGGAATTGCCCGATTTCGAGTCGCGAGTCTACATAGCCCAGCAGGTAACGAACGGTTCAATCAATTCGGATACGCGGCTGTTGATGCAGCTTTACGGAATTGATTTGGTGGTCGCAGGCAATTCCACAAAATCCGACCCGCTTGGGCTGGAAGGCGACAGGCTGCTTGCGTCCGACGGTTATTCTGTTTATTCAATTCCCAAGTAGCTGCTCAACCGCCACAGTCGCATAAGCGCCAGAAGGCAATGAGAATGAGAGCCTGACTGCGGCGCCCGCAGTCGTGCCTTCTGCTTGTGGCGTTTCTACCTTCTCAACTTTAAGTCCCACTGCATTCACCCACAGCGGCCGCATCCCGCCCTTGCTTGAGAGTTCGGGCATCGACTTGATTGAGAACATTTCCTTGGTAAGCCCGCGCCTGTCCATCTCGGCCTGCGAGAACTCGTCTATGGTTGCGGTGTCAATCCCGACAAGGCTTGCGCAAAGCACGCCTTCATTGGAAGCGATTTTTGCAGCGATTTCATTTTTGTTTGTTTTATCCACCGCAATCGCCTTCTCATCGTCCGGGAAACCGAGCGCATCAATCGGCGCAAAGAAGTCGCCCTCAATCGGCGTCCTCAGCTTTCCGGCAGAAATCCTTGCGGCAACAGCCGCATTGAAAACGTCAGCCTGAGCCGCGTGGATGAACATCAGCTGTATGCTCCGGGGAATCTTGCGTATCGCGCCGATGTAGTCAGTAGGGTTGTCCTTCATATGCCTGATTATGCTGACTTCGTACTTGAGCCACGCCGGAAAATACCCGAGAGCAGCCTTGTAGTCCCAGTCCTGCTCCAGCTTCTTGCGCACTTCCAGCTCCTCGCGCCGGGTTGGCGAGATTTCCTCCTTGCAGTCCTCTGCGTCGCAGTCGCGGAACACGAGGTAGTTCTCAACTGCTCCCTTGTAATCGTTCTTGAGTATGTAGTGCCCAACTAAATGCGTGTTAGAGCGCAGGGAGCCGAAGCGCTGCTTGCCGAAAAAGTTGGTAATCGTGTTTGATTTTTGGGCGGCCTCGGATATCTTTTCAAAGTCGGGCTCGATTCCGCAGTTTTCCCTGTTGACCGTGACTTTGAAGCGGTTGCCTTTCAGCACTCCGAGCTTGATTTTCTCGGACGCTGGCCAGGCACCGTTGATTTTAATGTCCTTGACGTGCGCGGTAAGCATCCGCTCCGCACTCACGCCGAATACCGAGCAGAGCTGGGTGGTGATTGCGCTCCGGTCCTTGGTCCCTGCGAAGTTGAAGCGCTTGCGCGGTATGTACATCTTGATTGAGATTGCGTCAAGCGCCTGCTGGGTGTTCCAGTTGCGCTTTTGGAGGATGAACCAGGAAAATTCGTTCTTTCCGGGCTTTGCCTCGCCAGTTTCCGCTCCAGCTTCTGCGCCCTCTTGGGACGTCGCAGTCGGGATGCCGGAGAGGTTTTCTATTTTCTTGTCGACTTCCAAAATAGTGCCGTCGCTTGTAATCTCCTCGACAATAAACTCTTCGGGCTTGAAATGAAAATCCATAAGAATGACCGTAAAATTTGCCTGTTGGTTTGAGGGCAATTACTTGTAGCGCAGGAACGCTCCCAAGCCGCGGAACGTGCCGTAGAACGCAAAACCAGCCGAGGTTTCCTTGCTGATGATTTCAATCGGGATGTTCATCTTCTCCGCAAGGTCCACTATCTCGCCGACGATGTCGTGCTCTTCAGTGACCTTGTAGACCCCGCCGCACTCGCAGGGCGTGTTCTGGTATTCCGCGACCTTTTCAACGAGCTTCTCAACGGTCTTTCCGCACATGGTGCAGGAAAGCTTGATGCGGTTCAACTCAAGGCCTTCGGTCACAAGAAGCTTGCTTGCCTTGCCGCTCTGAACTGCCTCGCGCACTTCCTTTTCCCCGTAAGTGGCGAGCCCGGCCTTCATGATTTGCTCCATGAACTCGTCAAGCAGCTTCTTTTCCTTGACGGCCTCCTGCTCCGCTATGATGTCCCCGCTCTTTTCCAGCACCTCCTGGATGCCGTACTCGTCGGTGTAGCCCGTGTCCACCATCCCGAGTATCTTGAGCTGGTAATTGTAGGATTTCTGCTTGAGGAAGTCCTCCTTTGCCGGCCCCGGCCCGCCTACGATGACGCCCTCGAACCCCTTGTATTCAAGGAACGGCGCCATCGCCTCGCCGACTCGCGTGTAATAGTATTCAACGGCCTCGTTGTGCAGCCGGTTGTACCTCTGCGCGGACTGGCCGCCCTTGCTTACCTTTGCGTGCGCGGTGCTGTTGAGCCTACGTATTATCTTGACCTGCTTTCCCTTGAGAACTGCGATGGTGGCTTCCTTGCCGTCCATCACCACAATCCCGTAAGTGCCCGCCTTGTCGAGCATCTCCTTGAGCGGCTCAAGGACGAACCTGCTTTCGCACCTGTAGAACTGCACGCCGAGCGGGACCGGCGGGATTACGCTGAAAAGCTGGATGTCCGGCTTTCCCTCGGTCTCGGAAACGTCACCACAGAATATGGCGATGCCGTTCTTTGGCGCCGCGCGGAAGCCCTTCAAGTATTGGAGAATCTTCTCAAGCGCCGAAATCACGTTCTTTCGCGTGCTCGTGCTCTTGATGTTGGACGCCTGGCCGGCCTCGTCGCGCAGCTTCCCCGCAGTCTCGGAAATCTGGTACCCCGGCGTAATGTAGACGCTGATGAGCTGCGTCCCGCGGCCCTGGAACTTCTCCAAGGCCTCCACCTGCTTGCGGAACTCATATGCCGCCTGCGAATCCGTTGACATCGTCTATATCCAACTCTAAGAATGACCTACTTATTGGGCCGATAAAGCAATTTAATTAGGTTAGGCACAAAAGCATTTTACCAGGTGCACCCTTTTGCCCGCAAAGCCCGCCAAACCGCCGCTCGTATATGGGAGGAAGCCCCTTGACGTGCCGGTGTTCCACTCCACCCACGTCAACAACGCCCTCAAGCACCTGGAAAGTGGCAAGATATTGTCCGGATATGCGCTGTTGAAGCGCGGGCTGGTTCCCGGAGTTGACTTTGAAACCAATACGCGGCCGATGGTGACCGCCAAGGCAACGCTTGAGAAGGACCCTGACAAGGTTTTCTATAATACGATTTACACCTCGATTGGCGGCATCCCCGAAGAGGCCCCGGGTCTGTACTATAAGCCCGGTTGCCCGGTGTCATACCTCTTCGAGCCGCGCACCCTCAAGAAGCACTATGCGTTAGGCACTACATATAAGGGTGCGGGGGACCTGGTCGTGGCAAACAAGAAGCCCGGCAATCCGGCCGCGCTGAACCTCAGGCACGCAAGCGCGATGTTCTTCCCCTCCGACGTGTTCTTTTCCAAGGAGGGAAAGATAGTCGCTCCGCCGAACGAGCGGTATTCGGTAAGGGGTGTTGCAGAGCAGTTTTCGGAGCGCCATAGTTATTTACAGCAAAACCTCGAGGAGTACGACGCGCTTGTCTCCAAAATCAGGCAGGCAGGAATATACCCGCAGGTCAAGGAAAGCCTTCTTGGCATCTTCAAGAGCTCCCAAAAAAACGCAAGGAAGCTCTATGATGAGGCGCCGGAGTGGGGCAAGCACGACCAGAAGGCGCACGTGGACGCGCTTGAGCGGTACTCCAAGCAGATGAACTGGAACAGCATATCCGGCTTGCTTGCGTTGGATTATGCGGGCTACGATTCGATAAGGCGGCACCAGGAGAAGCTCGACGTTTCCAACAAGGCGTACAACCACGACTTGTCAGGGGAGTCCGACCTCGGGCCGTTCGTAAAGGCCGTCGGAGAAAAGGCCGCCGCAAGGGACCTTGCAATCACCTTGCTGAGGCTTGCGCCCACCAACAACATCACCGGGCTTGCGGAGTCCGAGCAGGAATCCTGGCGGGGTTTCTACGAGCGGCACGAGGAAAAAGTCGACAGGATTGCCCAAGAGACCAACCATTACTTGGGCCTCAGGGGAAAAGACGCGATTGACCCGCGGGATTTCGAGTCCTTCAAGGGACGCCTGTTCCACTCGGTTTCCAATCAACTGGGCCACAACGTTGATTTGCTGCGCAGGTGGGAGGGCTATCTCAAGAGCGGCGCGGAGGGAAACCTGACCTCGCAGGGCTTCCTCCAGAAGCTTCTCGAAGCCAAGGGCGCGCAAATCCAGAAGAACGGCAACGAGTGGCGCATCGCAAACAACGAGAAGCTCAACCTCCCGAAGAAAATCGTGTTCTTTGAAGGCGACCTTCCCGATGCGGTCAACGGCTATGTGGAAAAGAACTATCGCATCCGTCTTCCTTCGAGGATGCTTCCGAACTATATGGAAACAAACCGGCGCAACCGGTCCGCGCTGGCAATCAGCGACTCGCTCAAGGCCGCGACAGGGCGCCGCAGTCCGGTAAGGTACGTCGGCAACGTCCCGACGACCTATCTGGAAACCGAGGCGTATGCGCGCAGCGGCCTTCCGAAAAGCACGCGCCGCACGGGACGAACGATGCAAAGGACATGAGCGCTTCAAAATCACGCTATAAAGCAATTTAATTAGGTTGGCACCAAAATTCAATAATCCCCTTCGCCCTTTCTGGGCGATTACAACGGTGAGCAGTGTGCCTTCGAACGAGAAACCGGTAAAAAGCGTCAAAACCCCGCAGGAGGTCTTCGTGGTGCCGCACGGCGACTACGAAAAGGGCGTGATGCTGAGGAGAACGCCGATTACCGACGTTGCGCGCGGGAATGACTTCAAACCCGAAAACGTCGCCAACGGGCACTACTACGAGCTGGTCGGGCCGTTGTCAAAGGACGCGGGGACCAATTCGTTCTATTTCAAGGACCCCAAGGCCGAGGTCCACCCAATCCAATTCGTCTCCAAGACCCGTGCAGGTGCCCTCATGGAACACTTCCGGGCCTTCGGATTCGACCCCAAGAGGATAAGTAGCGGCAGCGTTTACGGGAACGGGCGCTGACGCCTTTCATGCGCCTTTCGGCGACTTTACAACGGTGAGCATATGCCTTCAAAGACCACGCCGGCAAACGGCAACAAGCGTTCGCAGAAAATCATTGCGATTGCGCACTACCAGTGCCCGTGCAAGCAGCTTCTCGTGAGAAAGACCCCCCTTTCCGAGCTTCCGGCGGATGCCAAGTACGATGTCCAGAACGTCCTAGGTGGCCACCTCTACGAGTTCCTCGGCCAGAAGGCGGAGGCGCGGCACAAGAAGAACGGCAACACGATAGTCTCAATCCAGGACCCGCAGGACCCCGGCGTAGTCCACGAAGTTAAGCTGCTCGACCCCGGAAACGCCAAGGCGTTGATGGAGTTCCTGCGCGAAGTTGAGTTCAACCCCGAAAAGGCCTACCCTGACAGGCGCTCGTGCAGGCTGGAACGATAATGGAAATCTACTTCTAGTTTGATACTTCCGTTAAAAGCCGGCGCGTCCCCGTATTCTTGATTTTGATGGCTACCTTGACGGTTGACCAGAGCGGAAAGTGGGAAAGCAGTTCGGATACGGTAATAGGAGTAACCGGTGCCACGGCTCCCTATAGTGCCCTTGTGCGCCACGTTGAAAAGCGCAGGATAGACTCACAACTCGGGCAGTTCAGGCAGGAAAGAAAACGCTCGAAGAAGGTGAAGGTAATCCGCATGTTCACTTATTCCGTTTTCCTGGCAGTAAAACTTGTCATCCGGAAGGGCGACCGGCTCGTAATCGACCCGGAGTACGACGGCAACGAGGAGTCCATCCGCGAGTTGCTGATTTTTCTTTTCAATAGGTTTACCAACCTGGGGTTGGCTCCGGAACAGGTGTCATTTGAAAGGGTTGGAAAGCACTCGCTTGCGCATACTGTTGCCAATGAGACTTTCGCAGGAATGCGCCGGCCGGAAAAGGTATTGTCCTTCGAGGATTATTTCGCAATATTGGACAGGACCGCGGAAATAAGGGACAGGGCGTTCCGAAGAAGGAAAGCAAAACAAGAAAAGCAGGCAAAAAAATGAATGGGCAACGGGATTTCCACCCGCCCGATGGAACTGCCAGAGACGGCAGCCAGTTCCCTACGGGATCGATGCGTCTGCCGTGCGGGCAATTCAGCCCATAGGTAATACTCCCGCAGGGAAATAAAAAACTTGGGTTGATTTTAAAGCGACTTTGGCGGTTCGGAGTGCCATAAAAGTAAATTAGTCCGTATAGCCACAGAGTATGTGTATGGTCAATCTCTTCCTAAGCAACGCGGCATACGCTCGCCTGAAATCAGCGAAGAAGTCCGGCCAAAGCTTTTCAGACGTAATCCTTGAGCACTTTCCCAGAACTGCTTTGGACCTTTCGGAGTTCTTGGGCTCTTGCAAGGGAATGAATGCTAAGAAACTTTATGCGCAAATAAAGAAGGAACGCAGGTAAATTCGCATTTGGGGCTTCTTCCCGGCTTTTTTCAACCCAATACCGAGAGAACAAGAAAATGAGGCGATAATGTACATGTCACAAACAAAACAACAAAAACGGGGAGCAAGCGGAGAAAAAAAGTGAAAAAAATATTAGAAACGCACGGTTTTCATGTAGTTAATGTTAATAGTATAAAAGGAAATTATCAATTATATGACCTTATTGCGCTACGCGAGTCAAGTTTGCTAAAACCCGTTTTTATTCAAGTAAAAAATTGTTCGGCAAAAGGCCAAAAATATTGGAATATTTCTAGCACAAAAAATGGTTTTACTGCCGTTAAAAAAAACGTAGCCCGAAACTTTTTTTATGTATTTGTTGACTCGAGGCCGGGTTCAGATAGAAAAGGCAAGTGTGCTATTGTTTCAAGCAAGATTGTTTCAAAATATATAACCCATCCGACAAAAACCGATTTGAACGTAGCATTTGCTGAAATTTCGCTACTTTCAAGTGATTGGGAGAACTGGAACCGAATTAAATTTTAATTACTTCGGGCAGTTTACAGCGTCTCCCTGTCGTTCATGTATGGCTGCAGCACCTTCGGTATGCTCACCGAGCCGTCCTCGTGCTGGTAGTTCTCCAGTATTGCGCGTATTGCGCGCGAGGTTGCGATTGCAGTGCTGTTGAGCGTGTGCAAATACTGCTTGGACTCGAAGTCCTTCCTGTCGCGCACCTTGATGTTGAGCCTCGCGGCCTGGTAGGCCGTGCAGTTTGAGCAGGACACGGCCTCGCGGTACTTGTTCTCGCGCGGCATCCACACTTCCAGGTCGTACTTCTTTGCGGCAACTGTTCCGATGTCTCCGGTGCAGATTGCGACTACGCGGTAGGGCAATCCCAGCTTCTGGAAGACTTCCTCAGCGTTGGCAAGAAGTTCTTCGTGGAATGTCCACGAGTCCTCGGGCTTGCAGAATATGAACTGCTCAATCTTGTGGAACTGGTGCACGCGGAAGAGTCCCTTGGTGTCTATTCCGTGCGCGCCGATTTCCCTGCGGAAGCAGGGCGAAATGCCGGCCAGCTTGAGCGGAAGGTCCTTCTCCTCAAAGATTTCGTCCTTGTACATCCCTGCCATCGGGTGCTCGCTGGTTGCGATGAGGTACTCGTCCTCGCCGTCAATCTTGTACATTACCTTCTCGAAGTCGGCAAGGTCGGTCACGCCCTCGTATGCCGCGCGGTTCATCATGTACGGAGGCATAATCGGGGTGTAGCCGTGGTTGACAAGCAGGTCCATTGCGAACCTCTGCAACGCCATGTCCAAAAGGACGAGCCGTCCTTTCAAAAAGTAGAATCCTGCGCCTGAAATCTTCGCAGCGCGCTCGAAGTCAGCCCATCCCTTCTCAGAAGCGAGCTGGCCGTGGTTCTTCAGCTCGAACGGCGGGACTTTCGCCTCGCCCCACGTCTTGATTTGCACGTTCTCTGAATCGTCCTTGCCAACGGGCACGCTCTCGTGCAGTATGTTGGGCAGCCGCATCAGATAGTACTTGATTTTTTCGTTGATTTCCGCAAGCTGTACTTCGGTCTCCTTGATTTTTACTGGAATCCCGGCGGCCTCGGAAAGAAGCGCAGCGGCGTCCTTTCCTTCCTTCTTGGCCTGGTTTATCTCGCGCGAAATGCTGTTGCGCCTCCCGCGCAGCGCCTCGGCCGAGAGCGCAAGCTCGCGTGCCAGCTTGTCCTTTTCCAAAAGGTCGGACAGCCACCCCAGCTTCTCGGTGTCGCCCCTCTTTTCAAGGTCTTTCTTTACGGTTTCGGGGTTTGCGCGTACGAACTTGAGCTCAAGCATTATTCTTCACTCCCGCTGGCGTGGTTGCCGTTGTTGGGCGTATAAATCAAACTCTCGTCAAGGCTTATTTGCCTTACTATGCCCACGCGCCTGTCGGCCTTAAGCGCTTCGATGGCGGCATTGGGCACCTCGGAATCGATTGCCAGGGCGGCAAGCGCCTTTCCTTCCTTCTTGAGCCTTCCCAGGGTCATCTCGGCTATGTTGACGCGGCTTTTTTCCATCGCGCAGCCAATCAGGCCGACCACTCCGGGCGCGTCCTCGTTGAACACCCAGAGCATGCGGTGCGCAACCTTGGTCTCGAACTCGTAGCCGTTGAAGCCCACCACGCGCAGGAACCTGTTCGAGAACACGCTCCCGACAATCGAGTCGACGTGGCCGTCCTCGTGCGACGCGGAGAGTACTATCACGTTTGCATAGTTGGTGTGGACCGGCTCCGCGACCTGCTCGACGTTTATCCCGGCTTCCTCGGCAAGCAGCATGCTGTTTACCATGTTGGCCTCGGGTTTGGTCTTTTCAAGCAACCCCTGGATTGCGAATGAGACAACCGGCTTCTTCGAGGCTTCGGGCACCTTGCCGCCGAACGCCACGCTTACCTTGGTAATCTTTCCCTGGCCCAGCTGGAAGAGCATCGAGCCCAGAATCTTCGCCGAGTTCATGAAACCGCGCGAGCGCTCCAAGTCCGCAGGCTCCAAAATGTATGGAAGGTTCAAGGCGTTTTCCACCATCTCGCCATGCAGCGCCTTGATGGTCTGCTTTGCAATCATGATTCCCACGTTGTCCTGCGCGTCAACGGTCTTTGCGCCCAAGTGCGGGGTTCCGACCACGTTGGGCAGCGACAGGAGCTTTTCGGGCCAGCCGCCCTTCTCAATCGGCTCCTTGGTCCACACGTCAATTCCTGCAGCGTAGGCCTTTCCTGAGACCAGGTTCTCGTAAAGCGCCTTCTCCTCGATGATTCCTCCCCGTGCGCAGTTGACTATGATTACTCCGTCCTTCATCAGGGGGAAGTGGCGCTCGTTCACCAAGCCGCGGGTCTCGTCGTTGAGCGGGGTGTGCACCGTGATTACGTCCGAGCGCTTGATTAGCTCGTCAAGCTGGGAAAGCCTCTCGACATTCAGGCCCTCGGCCTTGCCGTCCGGTATGTAGGGGTCGTAGCAGATTACCTTCATTCCGAAGGCATGCGCGTACTTTGAAATCTTCGAGCCTATCTTGCCCAGGCCGATAATGCCAATTGTTCTTCCGTTAAGCTCCTTTCCAAGGTACTTTTCCTGCTTGAACTCCCCGCCCTTTACCGCATTGCAGGCCTTCCACGTGTGCCTGGCTGCTGAAAGCATCAGCGCCATGGTCTGCTCTGCTGCGCTTGTGGTGTTGCCGTTGGGGTCGTTGTATGCCAGTACCCCGCGCCGCGTGCAGGCGTTGATGTCGATTTTGTTTATCGCAACGCCCAGCCTGCCAATCAGCTTGAGCTTTTTTGCCTTTGCAAGCAAAGCCTCGTTGACGTCGGTCCAGCTTATTGCGAAGAGCACGTCATAATCCCCGATAATCCTCTGCACTTCCTCGTTGTTGCCGTTCAGCCGGTAGTCAACCTCGATGTCGGGCTCGGCCTTGAGGATGTCCAGGCCTTCCTTTGAGATGTACCCCGGAATCAAAATCTTGTAGGTCATGTCGTGTCTCGCTCTCCCAAACCTTCAAATTCCAAAAATCATTTTTTCCCTAAAATCCGCCGGTCTCCTTCGCCGCGGCTTCCAAGGCGTCCAGCATCCTGCCAAGGCCCTGCTCGTCCATGTTGGCCATGTGCGCAACTCGCAGCACCTTGTCCTTGTAGTCGCCCATCCCGCCAGACAGCAGGTAGCCTTTCTCCTTCATATTTGAGCGAAGCGCAGGCGACTTGTCGGTTCGGATGCCCGTGACCGACCTTGACCTGTACCCGCTCTCGATGAAGAGCGGCGCGTTCATCTTCGCAAGCCGGCCTGCGACAAACTGCGCCATCCTCTCGTGCCTCTTGATGCGGTTGTCCATCCCTTCAGCCGCAAGTTCCGCCAGCGCCTGCTCCAAGCCGAAGAACCCGGCAAGGCTCGGCGTGTTGGGGTGCTCGTTCTTCTGCACGTAGGAAAGGTACTTCTTCAAGTCAAAATAGTAGCTCCGCGGCCTTGGTTGCCTTGAAACCCTGCCTATTGCCTCCTTGTTCAATGCAAGGAAGCTCATCCCTGCTGGCCCGGCGATGCACTTCTGGGCTGCCGAGGCGCAGGCGCCGATGTTCCAGGCATCGAATTCCAGCGGAGTCGAGCCCAGCCCGGAAACCGAGTCAACGAAAAGGAACGCCCCCGCGTCGTTTGCCGCCTTTGCAATCTCCGGAAGTGGGTTGAGTGCAGTGCTTGCGGTGTCGTTGTGCACTATTGCGATGTAAGTTGGCTTGAACGCGTCAATTTCCGCCTTGACCTTGTCGATGTGCAGGCCCAAGCCGTTCTCCACCTTTACTGCCTTGAACTGTCCGGGCTTGGCGTAAAGCCCGGCATTCTCGCAAATCCTCCTGCCGAAGTCGCCGTTGTCAAACGCAAGCACCCTGTCCGAGTCAAGGATGGTGTTTGCCAGGCCGGCGTCAATCGCCCCGGTTCCGGGCACCGAAAAGAGCAGGACCTCTCCTTCCGCAGTCTTGTAGGCCTTCTTCAGTCCTTCCCTGCAGTTCGCAAAGACCTTCTTGAATGCTTCCCCGCGGTGGCTGATTACCGGCTTGGACAGAGCCTCGTTGACTTTTTGCGAAAGCGTAACTGGTCCGGGAATGTAGAGTTCCAGCTTATGAGTTTCCAAGGTCAACAAACAACACCTCTTGGGTAAAAACCATCCTCAGCAGGCCGTTCCAGCCCGAAATTCGGGCAACAGGCGCGGCTAAGTCCTCTCAAAATCATGTTTTTTGGTATGGCGATGCCTAGAACGAGTTTATCTGCTTTCAACCAGATAGGAACGGCATCGTGACTCTCCCGATAATTCTGTTGTTGGCAGGATATTAAAACCGTTTTGCTTTGCGGCGTTGCAATCTTGAGTTGCAGGCCCGCACGCCCCCACTGCCTAAAGGTCGGCAATCCTGATGAGCACCGGTTCCGGCTTGACCACGTCAAGCTTCCTGCACTCCTCCAGCGCCCTTTCCATCTCGCCCTCCAAAGCCGGGTGCGTGATGATGACAACCGAAACGAAGTCTCCGGTGTCCTCCTTTTGGTTGAACGCGGCAATCGAGATGTTGTTCTCGCCAAGTATCTTGGTGATTTTTGCAAGCACGCCGGGCTTGTTTGCAAGGTCAAGCCGCAGGAAAAATCGAGACTTGGACTTGGCGAAGGGCTTGATTGCCACCTTTTCGAAGCTCCTCTGGGTAATGCGGGTGCGCGAGCCCATCTCGATGATGTCCGTGACCACCACAGTCGCAGTCGGGAGCTTTCCGGCACCCTTTCCGGAAAGGAACAGCTCGCCCGTATTCTTTCCTTTCAGGAGTATTGCGTTGAACTCGTTGCTCACGTTGGCAAGCACGCTGCTCTTCGGCACAAGGGTGGGGTGCGTGTGGAGCACTATGCCGTCCCTGTCCTTGCTCGCTATGGCCAACAGCTTGATTGCGTAGCCCAACTCGGCTGCGTAGCCCAGGTCGTGTTCGGTAATCCGGGTTATGCCCTCGGTGTAGGCTTCGGCCTCAATCCTTGCGTCAAAGGCAAGCGAGGCGAGGATTGACAATTTTTGGCTTGCGTCCTTTCCCTCGACATCAAAGCTCGGGTCTGCCTCTGCAAAGCCCAGCTGCTGGGCCTTCTTGAGGGCCTCCGCATAGGACATCCCTTCGGACATCCGGGTGAGGATGTAGTTTGTGGTGCCATTGAGTATGCCGTAGATTGACTCGATGTTGTCCGACGAGTAGCTCTCCTCGATTCTGCGGATGATTGGGATGCAGCCGCCTACCGCGGCCTCGAACAGCACGTTCACCCCGTTCTTGGAAGCAGCTTCAAAGATTTCATAGCCGTGCCTGGCCAAAACCGCCTTGTTCGCGGTAATCACGTGCTTTTTGGCCTTGATGGCATCCAGGATGATTGTGCGGGCTGGCTCGTAGCCTCCCACTAGCTCGACTATTGCGTCCACTTTCGGGTTTGCGATGACTTCCTTGTAGTCAGTTGTGTGGATTTTAGGGTCCAAGCCCAGCGCAGCAGCCCGGTCCCTTGACCTGCTGCAAGCTGCCACTATTGAAATCCTGACTCCGGTGCGCTTCTCGATTAGGTCCGCGTTGGACTGGATTATCTCCACTACCCCTGAGCCGATGTTGCCCAGGCCGATTAATCCAACATTGACCTTAGCCATAGTCGCAGCCTTTTACCTAATTGATTTTCCTCACAGTAATCTTGAAAACCAAGGCCTTTCCTGCAAGCGCGTGGTTGAAGTCAATCTTGGTGACACTGGCGTCAGTTGAGACTATCTTGCCTGATGCCCCGTTCTGGGTGTAAAGCTGCATCCCCACCTTCGGGGTCGCGTTGAGCATTTCCGCAAGCTGCTTGGTCGGAAGCGCCTGGACGTTGTCCTCGCTCCACTCGCCGTAGGCGTCCTTTGCCGCAATCTTCACGGTCTTGGTCTCGTTGAGTGCCATTCCGACTACTCCGGCGTCAAAGCCCGCAATCATCTGTCCTGCGCCAACTGTGAAAGAAAGCGGCGCATACGACGGCCTTGCCGGGAGCCCTGCCTTCTTGGCCTCTGCCTCTATTGAAGTGTCGAAGACCGTGCCGTCCTCAAGGGAGCCCACGTAATCAACTGCTATCTTGTCGCCTTTCTTGACTGTTCCTGCCATAGTAGTATCACCTATTGTTTGTGTAGTTTGGTTGTTGGTTGTAATTGTTGCCATTGGAGTTGCGGTCGCCGTGCCTATTGTGCCGTTTGTCGTGTCGTTTACCAGTTCCGACCCGATTACTGCGCCAGTCTGCGTGCACCCTGCAAGCAAAACCGAGAACATGACCGCAAGCAGGGTCGCGCCCATAAACCTGGTTGGGTCCATAGGAAATAGTTAGGCTGCAAAGCGAAGATAAACGTTTGTCACGGTGTCACGAAAGGCGTCGGGCGGAATGCCGGCCAACCGGCTTCAGGATACCCTCAGCGCGCGCTCTTCGGAGTAGTCGGTGGACCCGTCCGCGCCGTTGGCGTACAGGTAGTATGAGTAGGTGCCTGTTGGGATGAGCGTCTGGTTGAGCGTGAAAAGCCACTTGTCCGGTGCGATTTTGTTCAAATTAGCTCGGTATTGTCCGGAAACCTCGGTTGCGGGAAGCGCGCGGCTCCATACGCGGACTTCGTCTATTATTCCGTTGAATGCTTCCTCGCCACTGTTGTCTTGCGTTGAACCGTGTGAGTCTCCTACGTATAAACCAATGGCGTTTGGTTGGATGATTACGTTGGATACGCGGGTTCCCACAGCCACGCCGTTGACGTAAATTGTTGCCGTGCTGCCGTTGTAAGTGGCCGCTATGTGATTCAGGCTGTTGTTTCCTACTGCTTGTGTCGAATAGACGGTGATTCCGTTGCCCATTTTGGTGGCCGTGTTCGGGTACGCACCCCGCGCCCAAAGCACGCTTCCATTATACGCGGTTGAGCCAAAATTTTGACCTGTGCCGGAGTCGAGTGCGGTCCAAGAGGTTCCGCCGTTGTAGCGATATATGCTGCCGTTCTGGGTCGTCCCGGCATAGAGCGTCCCGTTGTATGTAACAAGAGCGCTGATGGGTCCTGTTCCGCCTCCGATTGGCGTCCAGGTAGTTCCACCTTCGTAGCGGTAAACCGTGTTGTTTCCTCCGACGTAGAGCTTTCCTTCGTAAACCGCGAGTTCTGAGGCGTATCCAAATCCTGCTCCGGCTAGCGTCCAGGTCGTGGCCCCGTTGTAGCGGAAGACTTTTGCCGAGAATAGGTCCGCGCAGTACAAGCTGCCATTGAACACCGTAAAGCGTTTTACTACGTTGAGTCCGCTGGATGGAAGGTCGTACTTCAGTGCCGCGTAGCACGTCTTGTTACTCTCGATGTTTCCTGCGGTGTCAACTGATTGGTATGTGATTGTGTTGTTCCCGTTTGTCGTGACCGTGAATATGGTCGCGTTGCTCGGGTTCGCGCCGCTTACCCAGTGCGTGGTGTATGCTATTCCGTTTGTGTCGGTGCCGTTCAGCTTAACGGTCTGGCTTGTAGTATTCCAAGTGCCTTTGGCGTCGCAGGTCGAGACCGGCGGCGTTGCGTCCATGCCACCGTCCGTGATTACCCACCCGTTGTTCGCGATGAGTATCGTGTTCCTGGATGCGGCTCCTGAGGGCGAATATACTGAGTTGCCACCGTTGAAGCTTATGCCGGGTTTGACTGGCCTGCTCGCCCACCCGTTGAGGAGCGCGTCATAGTTGGCGGTTGACAGCTTCGCGTAAAGGAACATGCTATTCATGCTGGTGGCCGCGCTCACGTTCCAGCTGCCTACGTTCTGGTCGAATGCCGTCGCGTAAAGGAACATCCAGGTCATGTCTGTGACTTTGCTTGTGTCCCAGTTTCCTATAGGCTGGTTGAATGCGGACGCCCTCTCAAACATGTAGTTCATATTTGTGACTTTGCTGGTGTCCCAATTACCTATGCTTTGGTTGAATGCTGTAGCGTGATCAAACGTACTGATCATAGTCGTGACTTTGCTTGTGTCCCATCCGCTTATGTTTTGGTTGAATGTTGTCGCGGAATTAAACAAGTATCCCATGTTTGTGGCGCTGCTTGTGTTCCAGTTTCCTATGGGTTGGTTGAATGCTGTCGCATAAGAAAATAGGTTGTTCATGTCCGTGACGCTGCTGGTGTCCCATCCGCTTATGTTTTGGTTGAATGCGGACGCGTTATAAAACATGCAGCCCATGTCTGTGACTTTGCTTGTGTTCCAGTTTCCTATGGGTTGGTTGAATGCTGTCGCGGAAAAAAACATGCTGTTCATGGTTGTGACGCTGCTTGTGTCCCATCTGCTAATGTCTTGGTTGAATCCGGTCGCTTGAGTAAACATGTTGCTCATGCCTTTGACTTTGCTTGTGTCCCATCCGCTCAGGTTCTGGTTGAATGCATACGCTCGATAAAACATTTGTGCCATGTTTGTGACTTTGCTTGTGTTCCAGTTGCCTATGCTTTGGTTGAATGCGGATGCTTGATTGAACATGTAGTATGTGTTTATGACGCTGCTTGTGTTCCAGTTGCCTATCGGCTGGTTGAATGCTGCCGCGCTATAGAACATGAGACTCGTGTTTGCGACGTTGCCGGTATCCCAGTTGCCTATCGGCTGGTTGAATGCGTAAGCGGAAGCAAACGTGTATTGCATGTCCGTGACTTTGCTCGTGTTCCAGTTGCCTATCGGCTGGTTGAATGCTGTCGCGGAGTCAAACATGTGCTGCATGTTTGTGACTTTGCTTGTGTCCCATCCGCTCAGGTTCTGGTTGAATGCGGTTGCGTAATAGAACGTGTGTTGCATGCTTGTGACGCTGCTCGTGTTCCAGTTGCTCAGGCTTTGGTTGAATGCGGTCGCGTGACTGAACATGCTGTTCATGTTTGTTACGCTGCTTGTGTTCCAGTTTCCTATTGGCTGGTTGAATGCGGTTGCGAAGGAAAACATGTAGCTCATGTCCGTTATCTTGCCTGTGTCCCATCCGCTCAGGTTCTGGTTGAATGCGGACGCGTAATAAAACATCTGATACATGTTTGTGACGTTGCTTGTGTTCCAGTTGTTCAGGCTTTGGTTGAATGCTATCGCGGAGTCAAACATGTTGTTCATGTTTGTTACGCTGCTTGTGTTCCAGTTGCCTATGGGTTGGTTGAATGCCGTCGCGGAATCGAACATGCTGTTCATGTTCGTTACTTTGCTTGTGTCCCATCCGCTTATGTTTTGGTTGAATGTTGTCGCGGAATTAAACAAGTATCCCATGTTTGTTACGTTGCTTGTGTTCCAGTTCCCTATGGGCTGGTTGAATGCGGCCGCATACCAAAACATGCCCCCCATGTCCCTGGCTTTGCTTGTGTCCCATCCGCTTATGTTTTGGTTGAATGCGGTTGCGTAAAAAAACATACTGTCTGCATATAGGAGATTGCTTGTGTTCCAGTTTCCTATAGGCTGGTTGAATGCGTATGCTCTATAAAACATGTAGCCAGTGGATGTTACTTTGCTTGTGTCCCATCCGCTCAGGTTCTGGTTGAATGCAGATGCCAAGCTGAACGTCCAGCTCATGCTTGTGACGCTGCTTGTGTTCCAGTTGCTCAGGCTTTGGTTGAATGCGGACGCCGAGGAGAACGTGCTGCCCATGTCTGTGACTTTGCCTGTGTCCCAGTTTCCTATGGGTTGGTTGAATGCGGACGCATATTCAAACATGCGGAACATGTTTGTGACGCTGCTTGTGTTCCATCCCGTGATGTTGCCGTTGAATATGGCTGCGCCGCTGAACATGTTTGTGAGTGTGGTCACTCTGGTGAGGTTGAGGTTGTCCGTCCCGATGAAGTTGAGGTTGCTGCACCCTTGGAAGTTGTAGCCTTGGTTGCCGATGTACAGGTCGCCCCACTGGGTGATGTTGATTATTTTGAGCCTGTTCCCGCCGTTGGCAAACCGGAACCCGGTCTCGTTTATGTTCGTGATGTTGACGGTATAAACGCCGGCTGTCGCGTAGACGTGGGTTGTGATGTTCGAGTCGGTCCTGCCGTCACCCCAGTCCGTTGACCACGAGCCGGTGATGGGCAGCACTATGGTAGTGCTGTTGCTTCCGCCCTTTGTAGTGTCCCAGGTCGCGCTGAACGGCGCGGCGGTTACTGTACCGATCAGGAGCGCAAATACCAGGAGGAGGGTGGGATTGAACTTCATCAGCCCCTCCTGCAGTGTTATCATAAGAGGGTTACTGTGCCGCCAATATAATGATTGTTGCCCAAGCGCGCGGGTCCGTGAGGGGGTGGAGGGTTTAGGAAAAGAAGGCGGGTCAGAGCGTGTCCGCTGGGGGAAATAAAAAAACTAGAAAAAGAAAGAACCGACGGCCCTTTTCCCAAAAGCGTTAGGAACCTTCGGGAGGTTCAAGCCGTCAATTGCCTGTGTTGCGCTTGTCGTCAGCTTCTCGGCTCAGTAGTTGATCTCCGCCATTCCGATGTTGTACTTCGATTCGGCTTTTGGCTGGACCATCGACTTTCCGATGAGCTGCGGCGAGTGCACTCCGGTTATGATTGAAGTGACAACGACCTTGTCTCCCATGTCCGGGTTGACACGCGCTCCCCAGATGACGTTTGCCTTCTGGTCGAATGCGTCGGTTATGCCCTCTCCTATCTGGGTCACCTCTCCAAGGGACAGCTGTGCGCCTCCCTGCACGTGTATGAGCGCTCCCTTGCTGCCTGAGTACTCCACGTCAAGCAGCGGGTGCTCGAGCGTGTTCTTGACTACTCCTGCGACGCGGTCGCGGCCTGTTGCCTCTCCCACCGAGATCATCGCCATGCCGGCGTTCCCGAGGATGGATCGGACGTCAGCGAAGTCGATGTTCACAAGCGACGGAAGCATTATGGTGTCGGAGATTCCCTTGACCGCCTTTGCAACCAGGGTGTCCGCTACTGCGAACGCCTGGTTCATGGGCAGGTTCGGGACGTACTGCACGAGCCTGTTGTTGTCGATGATGACAACTGTGTCGCACTGCTCCGCAAGGGCTTCCAGTCCCCAGTCGGCCTTGTCAAGCCGGGCGCGCTCAAGCGCGAACGGGAACGTGACTACTCCGACAGTGATTGCGCCCTGCTCCTTCGCTACCTGGGCGACTACCGGAGCAGAGCCGGTGCCTGTCCCGCCTCCCATTCCTGCGGTGACGAACACGAGCTCCGAGCCTTCGAGCAGCTTTGCGATGTTGTCGCGTGCCTGCTCCGCGCACTTGCGGCCCACTTCGGGGAACCCGCCGGCTCCGAGGCCCTTGGTCATGTGCGCTCCGATGAGCATCTTCTTGTCAGCCTGCACCATTCTCAGGTGGTTGGCGTCGGTGTTGATTGCGATGGTCTCCGCGCTCGTGACTCCCATCTGGGTGAGCCGGGATATGGTATTAGTCCCTGCGCCTCCGCAGCCCACGACGGAAATCTTCACTCCCGCCGGCTTCAGTCCCTTCGACGCCGTTTCCGGTGTCGGCATACTGGCAGAGCGCGCAAGCGCGTCCGCAATCAAACTCTCCATCCTTTTGTTCGCCTCCTATAAAGACCATTCTTTCCTGTTTTCCTTTAGCGGACAAGGCCCAGGCTGGGACTCGTAATGGCGCCTATAGCGCCGGTGTAGGGGGGTGGGTTTCTTCCCCGCTAAAATGAACTGGTGGGTTCTATGATTTTTTGCTCAGCCGACAATCTCGATGTCGTCGTACTGGCCTTTTGCCTTCTTCGTTTCCTCGAAAGCCCGTCCCGCAATCTGGGGCGACTTGACGCCCGTCACGATTGCGCATATCTCGAGCTTGCCGTCGTACTCGGGCACGATGCGCGCGCCCCATTTTACGCTGGCGCTTGCCGACATCTTGTCCGTAATCCTCTCTCCTGCTCCGATTGCGTCTCCAAGCGTGAGGTCCGAGCCTCCAGCTATGTGCAGGATTGCGCCCTTCGCGCCGTCAAAGTCAACGTCAAGCAGCCTGTTCTCCAGGACTCCCTTGACCGCGTCCTCGACCTTGTTCGGGCCCTTGCCTGAGCCTACTGAGATGAATCCTACGTCTCCGCCGCCCATGATTGCGCGGACGTCGGCGAAGTCGATGTTGACAAGCGACGGCTGCTTGATGGTGAACACAAGGCCGCTGATTGCCTTTGCGAGGATTTCATCCGCAACCAGGAACGCCTGGTTCATCGGCAGGTTGGGCACGATTTGTGCGAGCCTGTTGTTGTCGAGTATGATGACTGAGTCGGCGTACTTGCGCAGGTCGGCAATCCCCTGGTCGGCCTTCTGCAGCCGGGCGCGCTCAAGCGCGAACGGGTAGGTGACCATGGCGATGACTATTGCGCCCATCTCCTTTGCGACCTGGGCCACAACTGGCGCCGAGCCTGTGCCCGTGCCTCCTCCCATTCCCGCGCACAGGAAAAGCAGGTTGGTGCCCTCGAGGTTCTTGACGATTTCCTCGCGGCTCTGTTCAGCTGCCTTGCGTCCCACTTCGGGGTATCCGCCGGCTCCGAGCCCCTTGGTCAGGGCCTTGCCGATGAGAATCTTGTGGATGCCGTCGTCGATGATCGAGAGGTGCGCGCGGTCGGTGTTGCAGACGTACAGTTCGGCTCCCTTGACGCCGAGCTTCTTGATGCGGTTGACGGTGTTGTTGCCGCCTCCTCCGCAGCCTACCACGGCAATCTTGAGTTCCTCGTCGCCGGACGGGCCGTAGGCCTGTGTTGGCTCGTTTCTTGCGTTGTTTACGACTGATTTCACGAATTCTTCCATGTGGATTGCGCCTTCCTATCGTTGAATATTGATGTTGGTGGGTTAACATAAACAAAGGAGCTGGGTATATATATCTTTGGGCAAAAAACAAACGCGATTTTTTCCAGCATCTCAGATGCCTGCTTTTCTAAATCTAAGGAATAATTAGCGACTTTGAGTGGTTTGGGGTCGTCTGAGTGTCTTTTATTTCCAATCGGAAGCTAAATCATCTCCAGAATCGAAAAATACACCGAAATTCCAATATTCAGGAAGTGAGGTTGGGTTAGGTTTGGATTCGCAATCCAACCATCCTCGTTCCTTTTCAATTCGAAAGAAGGTGGTTGCCGGTATAATCGGGCGAATTGGAGGGTGTTTAAAGGCTTTTAGCTTTAGTTTTTACTATCTTTTAAAAACCCCCGAAATCAGGGGAAATTCGCCTGGAAAAAGAATAAAAGACTGCGGTTTTTGTTCGGCTGTTTTCGTTTATTTCCTGATGGCGTGCTTTGCGACGATTTCCGCGTCAATCAGCCCTTTCTTTGCGTGGGTGGCCAGGTCCTTTTCGCTGATTTCGATGTGCCTCAAAGGGATTGACGGCTGGAATACCGGGGTGACCTTGACTCGGAGCCTGCCGTCCTCGGTTTTCTTCGGCGTCCCGACCCGGTAGTTGCAGTTGGGGTGCCAGTGCCCGGGAATCTCATTGAACGTCGTTCCGGACTGGACTGCGTCCCCTGTCGGGACGAGCCACGTCGTCTTTATCCTCAGGCCCCTTTCAGTTTCCTTCCCGCCGATGATGCGGGAGCGCGCGACCGTCTGGACGACTACCCGCTGGAAGTCCGAGCCAATCCTGGGGTCGAACACCCTGTTGACCTTGTATCCAAGCGCCTGATTGTCGACGATGGTCGCAGCCTTGTTTTTGTACGTGCCAGTGTATGCCATGAAAAAATAACCTCGGAAATGTTCTTGGGAGGAATTTGTTTATATTGCTTTATGGAATTTTCTCCGCGCTTGCGCTAAGGTTTGGAAAATAAAAACGAAAAAGAAGAAAAATCAAAAGAAAGAGAAAGTTCGGAAAGGCCGAACCGGAAAAATTTACTCCGGCCTCATGACTACCTTGACCAGTCCGGTGCCGCACGGGATTGTCTGCCCGATGAGGATGTTCTCGGTGATTCCGGAAAGCGCGTCCTCCTCGCCCTTGACGCAGGCGTTGATGAGGTGCTTTGCGGTCTCCTCGAACGATGCCCTGGCAAGGACCGACGGCTTCTCGCCTGCAAGCCCGTGGCGTCCGACGCTCTTGATTTCGCCCTTGAACGTCATGCCATCCGAGATGAGCATGATGTGGCGCACGTCGACGTTGAGCTCCTGCGCGTGAAGCACCTTCTCGACTTCGTGGATGATTGCGTTCCTGGCAGCCTCGATTCCGAGAGTTCCCGCGATTTCGGTGATGTCGTTGGTGACCGTGCGCGAGGCGTCCACCTCGTCGAGCTTGAAGATTTCCTTGAGGTTGGTGCCTTCAGTTGCAAGCGAGTATTCCATGTCGCCCTTGTCGTTTCTCTTCTCGATGATGATTGCGCGGCTGATGCCGGGGATTCCCTTGAGTATCATCTCGTAAAGCTTCGTGGTGACCTTGCGGATGTTCTTCAAAGTCTCGTCCTTGGGCTTGATGACGAACTTGTCGCGCTCCTTCACGAAGGGTGCGACCGCCTTGATTTTTGCAAGCACGTCGTCTTCCTTCAGCCCCGCTTCCTTGAGGGCCTTGTCGTCGAACTTGACCGTGACCGCCTTCTTCTCGAAGTCCTCGCGGACCTCGGCGACGTCGGAAAGCGACACCTTCTCTATCTTGAAGGAAATCTTCTTGACCTTGTCGATGTCCTTGGTGTACTCCGGCTTGAGGTAGACTTCCATGACCGGGTTCTTCGGCGTCTTGCGCGCGTCAACCAGTTCCACCAATCTGGTGAAGCCGAGTTGTGCGAGCGAGGCTACTCCTGCGTAGTGGAACGTTCTCAAAGTCATTTGGGTGCCAGGCTCTCCAATGGACTGCGCGGCAATGACTCCAACTGGCTCTCCGTATGCAACGGGCTGGTCGGTCGCGTCGAGTCCGTCGTCGCCGTACTTGAACTGTATGATGCGTCCTTCGGAGTCGCGCACCGAGATGTCCTTCTGGACGATGAAGTCCTGGAGCGCGTTGATGAGACGGCGCTGCATGTAACCGGTCTTTGCCGGGTTGACGCCCTTGTCGACTACCGAGTCGCGTCCTCCTGCTGCGTGGAAGAAGTACTCGATTGGCGAGAGCCCGTGCTTGAACGGCTTGATTACGAATCCCTTTGCCTCGTCGCCCAAGTCGCCGCGCCTGAAGTGCGGGAGCACGCGTCCGCGGTATCCGGACTTGATGCGCTTGCCACGCACTGCCTGCTGGCCTACCAGGCCGCACATCTGCACGACGTTGAGTGTGCTTCCCCTTGCGCCTGCCTGCGCGAGCATGAGCGGCGAGTTCATCTGCAAAAGCTCCCCTCCGATGCTTGCGGGAAGCTTCTTGATTCCCTTGCCGATAATCTTCCAGCTGTCCTTGCGGACTCCTTCGACGATTCCCATCACGTGCTCTTCAAGGGTCTCGAGGCTTGACTTTCCGGGAAGCCTCTCGAGGTTTCCTTCCTTGTACTTGTGGATGAGGCCGTGCACCTTCTCGCGTGCTATGCGGTAATTGTTGATGATTTCCTTCCTCGCCTCGGGCGAGATGTAGTAGTCCTCAAGCGAGATGGAGAGCCCGTACCAGGTTATCATCACAACTGACATCTTTGCTGCAGCGTCGATGAACTGGCGCGTCTTCTCCGGACCGTTTTCCGTGAACATCTTCTTGAGCATCCCCGAGAGAACCTTCGAGTCAACGTGTCCGTAGTGGAGCTTTCCGTTCTTGATTTCGACGAATGCGTCCTCGGGGCACTTTGCGCGCTCATTGGGGTCGTTCTTGCTTGCGCTCCTGTTCTTTCCTGCGTAATCGAAGTCCTCGGGCAGGATGTATGAGAATATCTCCTTGCCGGAAAGCTTTGCCTTGCTGATTTCCGGGTAGATCCCGGCTGCGCCGAGCAGCTGGCAGGCCTCCTCCTTGGAGAACTTGACGTCGCCAAGCGTGAGGATGTACAGCCCTGAAATCTGGTCCATCTGCGGTCCGATGCTGGGGTCGCCGTGGCGCGGTGAGAGTATCTGGTTCTCCACCTTCATCAAAATCTCGGCTTCCGCCTGCGCCTCCTCGTTCTGGGGGATGTGCAGGTTCATTTCGTCGCCGTCGAAGTCTGCGTTGTACGGCTTGGTGACCGCGTCGTTGAAGCGGAACGTCTTTCCTGAAAGCACCTTGATGTTGTGCGCCATCATCGACTGCCTGTGCAGCGAGGGCTGGCGGTTGAAGATTCCGATGTCGCCGTCGATGAGCTGGCGCTCCATCGTGCACCCGGGCTCGATTTCGGTGAGGAGTTCCTCGACGTTGGTAGCGGTGAGCTTCTTGCGCTTGCCGTCCGGCTTGATTATGTAGTTGATTTTGTCCGGGTGCTCGCGAATCAGGGTCTTTATCTGCTCCAAGTTCCACTCGGTAATCTGCACTGGCAGAGTGAGCTCTGCAGCGATTGATTCGGGGATTCCAAGCTCGTTGATTCCAAGGGTCGGGTCCGGCGAAATCACGGTACGCGCTGAGAAGTTGACGCGCTTGCCTGACAGGTTGTAGCGGAAACGTCCTTCCTTGCCCTTGAGGCGCTGGAAAAGAGTCTTGAGCTGTCTGCCTGACCTGTGGCGGGCGGGCGGGATGCCTGCAGTCTCGTTGTCAAAGTAAGTGGCGACGTGGTACTGGAGCAGGTCCCACAAGTCCTCGATGATAAGCTGCGGTGCTCCTGCGTCGATGTTCTCTGCAAGCCGCTGGTTGATGCGCAGGATGTCCACAAGCTTGTGCGTGAGGTCGTCTTCCGAGCGCTCTCCGGTTTCCAATGTGATTGAAGGCCGGACAGTCACTGGCGAGACAATAAGGCAAGTGAGAATCATCCATTCGGGACGAATCTCGACTTTCATCTTGTGAAGGTCCTCAGTTGGAGTGCGCTCAAGCCTCTCGCGGATTTCGTTTGGCAGAAGCCTGCGCGTGTCCTCGTAGTAAGTGAGGGGCTTGACGAACTTGATTGCCCTCTGCTTTTCCTTGCAATGCGGGCACTCGGAAACCTTCTTGACGCGGTTTACCGTGTTCTCTTCCGAGAGGAGGCGTCCGCACTTTCTGCAGGTTGCCTTGAGTATCATGTAAATTGACTTTGCAAACCCGACGTGCACTACGGGGCGCACGAGCTCGATGTGTCCGAAGTGTCCGCCGCACGACTTAATCCTTCCGCCGCAGGTCTTGCACTTAAGACCGGGGTCGATGACTCCGAGGTGCTGGTCAGCAAGGCCTCCGCTGATGGGGTACCCATCCTCGTCGTAGGTGTCGGGCACGGTAATCTTGACCGCGCTCATTGCGCGGACCTGTTCGGGCGAGAACACCGCGAACTTGATGGAACGGATGACTTTGGTTGCCATAACAATACACACTCTCAGAAATGTTCAGTCCCTAGCTCTTGTCCGCAAGCTCGAGCTTGGGGAATATTCCGATGCTCTTCATCTCATCAAGCAAAAGCTTGAATGCGTAGGACATCTCCACGTCGTCGCACTTGGTGCTCTGGCAGATTGGGCAGAACTTGCGTCCCTTAATCTTGTCAAAGCTTGCAAGGCTACCACATTCCGAGCACACGAGCTCGGTGGTCTTGTCCGAAGAGTCAATCATACGCTCCTTGAGCAAGGACGCCGCACCGAACCCGATGAAGCAGTCCCTTTCCATCTCTCCGAGCCGCAGTCCTCCTTCCCTTGCCCTTCCTTCAGTGGGCTGGTGGGTGAGCATCTGGACCGGTCCGCGTGAGCGCGCGTGAATCTTGAGCGAAACCAAGTGGTGCAATCTCTGGTAGTAGATTACCCCGACGTAAATCTTGGCCATCATCATGCGGCCAGTTCTGCCGTCGTAAAGAGTCTCCTGCCCGGTGAAGCGCATCCCGGCCTTTTCGAGGGTCTCCTCGAAGTCCTCTTCGCGCTGTCCAACGAACGCAGAGCCGTCCTTGGTCTTTCCGTCCATGCAGGCGGCTTTGCCCGCAAGCATCTCCAAGAGGTGTCCTGCAGTCATACGTCCTGGTATGGCGTGGGGGTTGATGATTAGGTCGGGTACGATTCCGTCCTTGGTGAATGGCATGTCCTCTGGCGCTGCGAGCAGCGAGATTACTCCCTTCTGTCCAAAGCGCGAGGCGAACTTGTCCCCGATTTCAGGGATGTTGAGCTTGCGAACGCGCACCTTGACGAACTTGTTGCCTGCAACAGTCTCGGAAAGGATTACTGCGTCAACCACTCCGTTCTCGTTTCCACGGACTGTGACTGAGCTTTCGCGCCTCTTTTCAGAGTCAACGTCAAGCGCAGTGACTTCCTTGAGGAATCTGGGTGGTGAAGTTTTTCCTACAAGCACCGCGTCCTCAGTGACCGTGGTCTCGGGAGTGATGATGCCGTCTGCATCCAGGCAGGCGTATGATTCGGGTCCGAGGTATCCCTGTACGAACTCCTCCGGCACTCCGAACTTGTCCTTCTGTCCACCGGGGTACCTGCGCTCCTCTGCCGAGTAGCTGCGGAGGAACACCGAGCGTCCAAGGCCGCGGTCTATTGCGCCGCGGTTGATGACTATGGCGTCGTCCATGTTGAAGCCGTAATATGAAAGCACTGCTACGACGAGGTTCTGTCCGCTTGCCCTGCGTGCGAGCTTGAGCGTGTCGTAAGCTTCGGTCTGCACGAGTGGTGCCTGCGGGTAGTAAAGTATGTAACCGCGCGTGTCTGTGCGCAGGTTGTAATTTGCAGCGTACAATCCAAGGCTTTGCTTGGTGTGCTGTGCTGCCATCAGTACCCTGGGAGCCATGTTGTACTCCGGGAAGGGCATCTGCGAGCTTGCGTATCCGAGTATGGAGCGGGGGTCGATTTCAAGATGGGTGTACTGTGCGCTTGTTCCCTTGCTTTCCTTCTTCTCAAGCACCTGCTCGCTGATTGCGATGTGGGTGTTCTCTTCCTCTTCTGCGTCGAGGTACTCAACTACTCCCTTTGCAACCAAGTCGCTCCAGCCGAGCTCTCCTTTCTTGATTTTGTCTGAGAGTTCTGCAGTCAGGAGGTTCTTGCCATTCTTGAGCACTAGGACCGGCCTGCGTGCGCGGCCCTCGTCAGTGTTGATGAAGACCTCGTCAGTCTTTGAGTAGTACGCCACGTTAGTCTGGCTGTCAATTTCTGCTGCGCGCCGCTTTTCGCGGATTTCGTCGCAGAGCTTCTTGCCGTTCTCGGAGAATCCCACGAAGCGGCCGTTGAGGAAAACGCTACATTTCATTGCAATCAAACTCCTGATAAACTTAAAGCTTCATGGAAACGCCGAGTTTCTTCAGCGTTGATTCAACCGGCTTTTCCGGCACTCCCACCGTAATCTCGCAGAACATCGCGAGGTTCTTCACAAGACCACAGTTGGGGCCTTCAGGGGTCTCGTTCGGGTCCAAACGGCCGAAGTGCGTGCCGTTCAAGTCACGGGCCTTGTGGTGCGGGTGCTTCTTCGCAAGCGGCGAAGTCACACGGCGCAGGAACGAAACTGCCGAGATGAAGTTGTAGCGGTCAAGCGGCTGCGAGACTCCGGTGTGGCCTCCCACCCAGTTGCCCGTTGCCATGCTGTACTTGATGCGCTCAGTCAGTGCATCTGGCCTGACTACTGCGAACATCGAGAGCTTTCTTCCACGCACGTTTGCGCGCTCCATCTGGTAGGCAATGTCCTTGACCAGGAACTGGAAGCTGTAGCGGAAGAGCTCCTCCATGAGCTTTCCTGAGATTTTTATGCGCTTGTTGGAGTAGTGGTCCTTGTTCTCCACGAGTCTCTTCTTGTAGAATACCAGGATTGCGCGTTCTGACATCCTGCACAGGAAATATGCCTTTGCAAGCCTGTTGTCCGGCTCCACTCCGATGTGCGGGAGCAGGTAGCGGTCAATGAGAAGTTCTGCGCGCTTGACCTGGTAGTCAACCGGCTGTCCGGGTGCCGCGCGCTTTCCGATGATTTCAAGCGCTTCCGACTTCTTCTTCGAAGGGTCGGACTCGATGTTAAGGAGGATGTCGTTGTGGACCTCGATTTCATCCGAGAATCCCTCGAGGATTTTCTCGTTCGAGTCAAGGCCAAGTGCGCGAAGCAAAAGCGAGATTTCGATTGCCTTGTTGTAGGAAGGGAGAGTGACTGACATCTTGCCTTCCGCAGTGCGGTCAACAGTTATCCTTCCCCTGAATCCGAGGCGCGTTGAGAATACCTTTGCCTGCACGAGTCCGGTGTCTTTTTCCTTGGATACCAGGATGCGGTTGGGCGCCAGGTCCTCCAGGCTCATAAGTGTCTTTTCAGTCCCGTTGATGATGAAGTAACCGCCGATGTCAAGGGGGTCCTCGCTCATCTTGGTAAGCTCCTCCTCGCTTTTTCCGTGGAGGTAACAGAGCTTGGACTTGAGCATCACCGGGAGCTCTCCAATGAAGACGTCCTCGGTGCGCTTTGCGGTTCCGTTGATGACCTGCGTCATCTCAAGGAACATGGGTGCAGTGTAGGAAAGGTCGCGGACTCTTGCCTCGATTGGGAACAGGGGGCGGCGCGAGCCGTCTGCCTCGATGACCATGGGCCGCTCGACGCGGACTTTTCCGAGCTTGATTGAGATTCCCTCAATCTGGGGCTCGATAATGTTCTGCTGCTCGATGATTTCCTGCATCCCTTCCTCTACAAAGCGGTCAAAGCTCTTGATGAACTGCTTTGCAAGGCTGTTTTCGTAATAATATGCACGCGACAATTCCCGGAAAGCCATATCCCAAAACCACCCATCAACAAAAAGCACTTAATCTACTGGCGAAATAGCGTCGCCAGGCGCGAAAACACCCAAAATTTTGATTGATACGCCTGCCTTGCGCTAAGGAGCGTAAAAACCGGTTTCTAATCCTCTACTACCTTGCGGAAGTAGTCTTCGTCCTTCTTGGTCACCGCGCTCTTGCGGGTGATCTTTATGACCTGGCCTGCCACGACTTCCAAGTCTGCAATGGCCGGGTCGGATTGCTTAATGAGAGGGAGCTTCTCGACAGTGATGCCGAATTTCTTGCACATCTCGTCAACTTCCTTCTGCGTTGCTACTTCGTGCTTTGGAACAAAAATATGCTTAAAGGAACCCATCTGCAACCCAACAACCAGAGTGCCAGCGAAGAGGCTAGCTAACTCTAAAAAAGCCCTATTTCCCGAACAGGGAAATAATTATCAATTTGAACATTTAAAAAGGTTAGTATCTTATAGAAAAGGCCTATTTTAAGGCGATTCTGGCGGTCTGGCAGTAAAGTGGTTTAAGGTCTGCGTGCATCGTTCTTTCAATGGATTCAATATTGGGCTTTGAGTTGACATCTGGGCTACTTTCGGTTCTTTGGCTAATCGTCGGAGTGTATGCCGTAGTTTTCATAATTTGTTTCCTGATAAACGAAAAAAGAAAACAAGACCATCAGCGGTATCTTGAACTAAAAATACGCGCCGAACTTGGCATTGACGAGAACTTCTCTAATTTTTCTCCGGAAGGGTTTGAGGCGTTTATTGGCAATCTATTCCAAAGAATGGGGTATGAGACCGAACTTACGCCCCGTTCTCACGATTATGGAATAGATGTCATTGCTAAAAACAAACAGGAAACCGTTGCAATTCAAGTAAAATTGTACTCAGACGGACGGAATGTCGGCAACCGGGAAGTTCAGCGCGTACTGGGTGCGATGCAGTTCAAGAATATTCAAGCAGACCGGTCAATTTTAGTAACGAATCAATTTTTTACTAAACCCGCATGGCACCAAGCAGACGGAAACCCGATTGAATTGTGGGATAGGGACACGTTAACGCAGGTTATCAACAAGATTTTTGCACCAGCGATGGAAGAAAAACCACCGAAAAATCTTAACGCGTTTAATTATCTTCCAAAGAATGCTTTTTTTGTTACTCTTGCACTTTTAGCAATCGCTTTTCTTGTAAACTCGTTTTTCGCCATGGGATTGCCCTTGAATTATGCTTATGTGCATCATCTGCAACCTGCAGATTTTACCAAGATAAGTTATGATGTGGCTTATTGCAACAATTTCGACAAATTTGTTTGGCTCAATTGCATCGGAAATCTTTCGAATGCAAGTTCATCGGTTTGCCTTCCGTACAAGGAATCTACATTCGCTGATTTTGATTATTTTTCAGCCTGCATGAATGTATTTAATACTCGATGTACACGTCCAACAAATTCAACAGAAACAGAACTCGAGTGGATCAGTCCCATTAAGTCCCTATTAGCTCGCTCAGACTATTTCAAGTGTATGAATTATTCTGATCCAAACGTGTGTGATACCGATGTAGGTCGGGGGCATCCTGACGACTGCCGTGCTGCAATGTCGATAGCTCTGAAAAATAAAACAATATGCGATTCGTTACCAGAAAAAACAGGAATGCCGGATATCTGTAATGCATATTTCGTATTCATCAATCCTGAAAAATATCGTTGTGAAAGTTTACCTTCACCGGATAGTGAATATGTGGGGCAAAATATGTCTTGTTACCTAAATCTGGCAGTTCTTGTTAATGATGTTTCAGTGTGTCCAAAAAGTTCTCTACTTTACTGCGCGGATTACCTACAAAAAATTTATCCTAGTATCGAGCTATGCAATCTTCTTCAAGCCGGAGAATCAAAATATGCTTCCTCAGCTAAAGATTGCTTTGAACGAGTAAAACTCCTAAAATAACGCGTTAGTGGGTATATTATGGGCATAATTGACGTAAAATTGTTCAGTATTGAGCGCGGAACCCTAGTTGTAAATTTGAGTGGTAAAAAAGCAAAAAATGAAATATTGGATGCGTTGACTGTTTTCGTCGTTTGGATTGCTATGGTATTCGGTATGTTTGGCCGTGGAGAAAAATAGTATGAAAGTTTCTGAATTAGTAGCTCAAATGAACGACGAAGGTGAATCTTTAATTTCAATAAAAACTGCGGAAATGACTTCAGATGAGAAAAAAAACGCGGCAATACTACTAGAACAACTTGCTAAAACACAAAACGAAATTTATCGGTTAGCTCAGCCTGTTGCTCAATTGACTTTTTCAAATGATAAAAATAGTAAAAAGTCGTTTTATATCTACAATAACACGATGCTTGTAAAATATTGCCATCTTCTGGATGGGCGCCTTTGTTTAATTGCAGAAAATCATTATTTTCCCGCGATAATTATTGAAAGGTCGATGTTCGAAATTATTCATTACATCCGGTATTTTTATAAAAATCCGACAAAGATGGCTGCATTTTTAAAAAATGAAAGAAAATTCAAACCAAAACAAATGATTGAAGATTGCTTGCCCAATCTTGACGACGGAGAATATGACTATCCGTATTATCGTTGGTTATGTTCTATTAGTCATCCATCATCTACTATTTTTCTAAACTTATATGCTTCAAAAATGAAAACTGAAAATGGTCAGGCGCAAATTCAAACCATTTATGGCTCGTCGTTTGACAAAGATGGTTTCTTAACAAAGCTTGTTTCATTGTTAAATGACAATCGAGCGTTGATTGAAATCGAATATTTTATTTTGAAGGATAATCCCTTGTTTAAAAGGAACGACAAATTATTAGCTGAAACCGCTGAAATCACAAAAAAATATGCTGCAAAAACGTTTTGGAATCAAGAAGGTGTAAAGCGGATTTATAACAAAGCAAAGGAAAAACGAATTAAAGCGCTGAATTCTACAAACTCGAAATTATTGTGATTAAATGAACTGGCTTGCGCGGTTTATAGATTGGCTCATTACGCACATTAAAACGATAACTGTCGTTTTGTCACTGTGCGCAGTTGCAGTTTTTGCGTATGTACTATATTTCAATGCACCAACTTCGGTAGGTGTGATTTCAATATTTTTGCCAATCCTAGTAGCTCTTCTTAATGCAATTCCAGAAAAACCAGATATAACTGCATCAATATCCCAACCGAGATATTATTTTCAACACCAAAATGATAATGAAGGGATTAGTAATGATTTTACTCGAATAACACTCACTGTTGATATTGCAAGTAGAAATCTCACTACTTCAGTTAGAAATTTCCGCGTTAGATATAATTCGAATGATTTTCCCGCATCGCAGATAACAACTTTTGGGAATGTGCCTCTTCCGCCTGTGAATATTGACGCGGGAACTTCATCCACGGTTTTTTTTGCAGTTGATTTAGACCGGATAAATTTTGATACTCAATTCGAAAGGAACTGCGAATTAATCTTTGATTCAATTCACGGTACTTCAACAAGATTGTTTTTTCGACCAACGGCGCATTAGATGCTATTCTGCCCTTTATCGTGTTGTGCTATTTGTTGGCATCGGGACGCTCATCCTGCACTCAAGCGGGCTTGCAAGCGCGTCTGCCTGGATTTCAAACACTAAAATTACGAAGTTTGCAACAGTGAACGTCGAGGCGTGGGCTGCCTTGATTCCCTCAAAAAAGTCCTGTTTTATCTTTCCTGATTTCGAAATCCCCTGCGGGACCTTGGAAAACAGTGCGTAAAGCGTGGCTGAAGCGTTTAGTATCTCTATTCCCACCACGCTGCCGTCCGCTGCGTAGTCGACCACGACATCGCCGAAGCTCTGGCTGTCCGAAGCCTTCTGCCTGGCAAAAAGATACAGGGTGTCCGTCTCCGTGTCGTAGTCAGAAGACAAATAAAACGAGTTTTGGTTCATAATAAGAAAATACGTAATTCCGTTAAAATGTTAGTGCCAATTTCATTTTCACTAACTCTCTATACGCTTGTGCCTTACGTACTTTAGCTTCGTTAATGCCATCTTTCTCTGCTTCGTCTGGGTTGTATCTTACTTGCCAGCACCAGTTGTGCAATTTTCTTACTTCCTCTGACACTGCTGGATGGTGTAAGTCCAGATAATTTAGCACATCTTCGTGTGTGCGGGGATAATACGTTGGGTCATCCTGTTGAATCTTTTGTTTGCATGCCATCAAGATAGAGTAGTATATTGTTGTGATTTCCCAGTCGAGAAATTTTCGTGGACTGGCTCTACTCAAAAATGCTGCCGTTTCTGTATTGTGTTTTGCCTGTTGAACAAAGCTTCTTGGCACATTAATCACTATTTCAACTGTCTGCCGTTTTGTTCAACGAGTTTGAAAAATGAGGAATCTGGATTATATTCTATCCATTTGAAGTCTATCTGACAATATGTATCGGAATATCTGCTGCGTAGAATTTTTTCCAAATCAACTATTTGTTGTTCCCGACCAAAATAGTCCTCGTCGGATTCGAAGAATGTGATAAGTTCGGCGTTTTTTGTTCCCTCTACTAAGTAGATTTTTTTAATAAATTCCTTTGAGTACGCTAAACCCGCATAATAATTTCCAATTTCTATGCACTGTGATGTCCATTCTGGATTTACTTTTGCACTGATTATAGTTATTAACTGTGAAAAGTATGGCGCTAGCCTTCGTTCTATTTCAAGTCCGATTTGTTCGGGTTGACTTTGAATTTGTTTCTGCATTGGATACAAATAATTCGTTACTAATCCGTTAACATCAATGGGCATACCTACCCAGAGTAGTTTTTCTCGTTGATCTATTTGTTCTTGAGACTGAAATCTATTCATTTCGACTCATCAAAGATTTTTTTTAAAATGTTGATATATACGTCCGTTTCCGATTTTTCCGATTCAAGTGTTCCTATAACTGCGGTTAAATTCTTTTTTTCCCAGTCGTCTGGTGTCTTATGAATTAAACTAGCGTTAAATTTGAACTTTCCTTTTTCATCGGATACGAACAGAATCATTGCAGGTATTCTTGATTTTAAATTAGCTTCGGAAAGAATTCGTTGGATTTTATCAAGACTAACCGTGTCAAGGTGACCTGATATTTGCACTTCCTTTTTTTCTAGTTTAATCTTTTTTTCTGCGGAAGCGGGTTCATCAGCCATAAGAGAATTGAGCATAGCCAAGTTTTAATGGCTTTGCAAAAAAGACTATAACTTTCCGTTTATATCCCCCTAATCTCCACCTTCCCAAAGTGGGGCTTCAGTATTCCCGCCAGTTCCTGCAGCTCTTCCTTCGTAAAGCGGTCTTGGCTCAGCTCTGGGTCAAGAGTGTTTCCGGGAACGTACTGCTGCAGGTAATAGGCCTTACTGCCATCCAGCCACTCGCCGATGCGCTTGGCCGCGTCTTTGGAATACCAGGCGGGGCCAACAGTGGTGCGGAACTCGTAATCCGGGGCTTTAGTGCGGATGAGGTCGATTGAGCGTTGGATGTTGGCTTGGACGACGTCAGTCCTCGTTGCTTTCGAGTAATCTGCAAGCGGAGCCTTGATGTCCATTGCCACGAAGTCAATCAGGTTCGAGTCGAGCATCTGCTCAAGCATCAGGGGGTTCGTGCCGTTGGAGTCGAGCTTGAACAGGAAACCTGCGGCTTTGACTTTCTTGGCGAATTCGGGGAGGTCTTTCTGAAGAGTGGGCTCGCCGCCAGTCACGCAAACCCCGTCCAGCCAGCCCTTGCGGCCGGAGAGCCACTGCAAGAATTCGCCTTCCGGGATGATTTGGAACGCGTGAGTGGGGTTGATGAGTTCGGGGTTGTGGCAATAGGGACAGCGGAAGTTGCACCCCGGAGTGAAAAGGGTGCAGGCAACCACGCCCGGATAGTCAACCAGAGTTGTCTTTTGCAGGCCTACGATTTGCATTATTTCAAGGCCTCCTTTCT
>Ga0172381_10000676_pt1 | contig 41397 bp, 67 predicted proteins | sample Leawel6488metaG_FD_119754 | JGI IMG/M metagenome (GOLD analysis project Ga0172381, IMG submission 119754) | Leachate microbial communities from a municipal landfill in Southern Ontario, Canada - Leachate well 64-88 metaG | ecosystem: Engineered > Solid waste > Landfill > Unclassified | place... | reverse complement strand
ATGCACACTCGCTAGATCTGCCCCTCAGGCCGATCCCAGGGGGGGTCTCCTGCCCCCTACCCCTCCACCCATGCCCCTTTTGGCATGCCCGACCCCTCCTGTGTCGGTTTTGACACACCCCAAGGGGCACCATGACGGCCGTAGGCGCTGCGTATCGTAGTACTTGAGCACTCCATCCCACTCCCCAATCTTGCGCCTGTCGGCCTCTAAGCACAGGTAGTTGCCATGGTACTCGCCGACCAATCCGCTGTCGGTCTCTTCGTACCTTCCGCACTCGGCGCAGGTCTCAGGTAGCATGACGCCAAGCACCTGCCCCTCCCCTATCACCTGCCACTCCTTCCCGGCCGCCCTGATGGTCACGACTCTCTCGTTGTCCACTCGCCAGACGATGCGACGCCGTGCCCACCTGCCCGTCATGGCCGTGCCCTGTTGCGCCTCATCGGCATGGGGCTTGCTGTCGAGCACGACTAACCTGCCCTCCATGTGCTCTGTTGCCTCGTCGCACTCGACCAGGAGCCACCCGGCGACCATGCGCCACGACTCACCCGGTACACGATAGGCGACGATTGCCCGTTCTGCAAGCTGCCAGAGCACAGACGCACCATCGAGGATGAGCTTCGCCCAAGGCAAATGAAGCACCTCCATGCCCTCTGTGAGCCACGGCAGGCCGCTTGACGTGACGCTGCCCCATGTAGTCGGCTTGCCGATGTCCACCGTCCAGATTGAGCCGATGCTCTCACGACGTAATGGTTTGACGATACAAGTAGTTTCGATGGCTTTCAGCATGGTTCAATCCTTTGTTCGGATCTGACAGTGATCGCAATGCTTATTCCCTTTCGTCGTCATTTTCGATACAGCATCAAGTGGAACGCCGCAAATCTTGCACTTTTTGATCTCATTCGCCGTGATTGTTTTGTTCATGGCATCACCAATGTATTTCGATTTTGAATGGCACTTCCTCGTCATCTGGGTCAACCTCGAAGTCAATCGAATCGACACGATATGATTGTATCACCAAAGCAATCGTGACGATCAGCGAGGTCGCAATCGAGGCAATGTACCCCGCCATGTAGTCTTCTTTTTCCAGCCCTGACGCCTCAGATTGAGACGCAAATAGAACGAATGCCAGAATCATTATAGCCTTTTTCATTCATCATCCTCCTTGTGTTGCCTTCCTCGTGCGCGCTTCCCACTCTCTCGTCTCCCTCAGATTCCTGGTCACGTCGTCACCGTAGATGGGCGCCTTTTGTGCCACCTGGCCAAGGGCCTGCAGTGCGCTCAGGATCGGCCGGATATCCTCGGCCAACCGAGCGAGCGCCTGCTCGAGCGCCACAACCCGATCCTGCAGTTCGTCGTTTGTCATGTCGGTCCTCCTGTCACTCTGTAGCGCATGGTACACCCTCCATGTATCCGTGTGTGTCTCCCCACCACTCTTGGCGCCACCATCGCATCTCGTTCGATGTGCGCCTCATGTCGTCTCTCAGGTCTTCCCAGAACGTCGGGCTTGGCCTGTTCGGTATCGGTCGCTCGAATTCTGCCCGTTCAATTTCTTCCAACAGGGTGAGCGGTTTGAGCGCTTCAATATGCCATTTCGGGCTCATAGCACCACCTCGAACCTGATTCTCCATACCACCCTGTCGAGATGTGCCCCATCGTGATAGATGCTATCCCAGAAGTCGCAAAAAGCCCTTGCGTCGGGGAATCCTTCAAGGTGTGCCTCGTCGTCGTCAACGTCGGCAAGGACGCCCTGCGAGATGCCGGTATATCGCACATTCAGCTCCCTCAGAGAGGGATGGAACGTGACGGTCTCCCTCCTGTATATGCCGACCAGAGGATCCTCATTGGGCCCCTTCACCGGCCGTCTCGTGAGCACCTTGGATCCATCCAGAATCGAATCATAGAACCTATCGAGGAACTTCACGATACCACCTCCACTCGTTTAGTTACTTCATTCCATGCCCTTTCGAGCATGTCGAAAAACATGGGCACCTCTTGCCATACCTTCTCAGCCTTCTTCACTCGCTTTTCCACCCACCTCTGGAAGGCATACGCTGCCTTATTCGGGTGCCCTCCCCCGGCGAAGTGGGCAAGGTAGTCATCCCCCTTGCCATACGTCTCCTTCCAGTCGTGGAGCGCCTTGCACCCTGCATGGATGTTGACCGCGGGGCTCTTGAGCTCCTCCTGTGTGAATGGCTGCCACTCTGGCACGATCTGCATCAAGCCCGTGTCTGTCCCTCCCACCCATGAGATCACCCCAGGAAGGCCGCCTGACTCGTGATGGATGATTGCCGCACCTACCACCGGATCAATGCCCTGGCTGCCGCACTCGTACCCGAGCAGGAGCGCATAGTACGCCGAGTCGAGAGGCCCGGCGTAATAGGCGTAGGTGTCGAGATAGAGCCATGCGAGGATGACACGTTCAATGAGATAGAAGAAAGTCACGGGCATCCCTCCGGTGCGGCTTTCACCTCTTCTGGCGGATCAAGCATCGTGAGCCGTGACGCAGGCTCTTCCTCGATCTTGCCGTCATCGTACTCGACCAGAGCGAGGGGGCCGGCCTCGTTGTGTTCGTCTCCGGAAGCGTATTGGAAGAATCCGTGGAACCATCCTTCCCGCTCCTGTAGCCCGTTGATGAACTTTCTCACTTTGCAGCGTCGTAGTTTATTTGACATCTTGAGCCTCCTTGATCAGTGGGCATAATACATCGAGGGCATCGAAGAATATACGGAGGATAGTTAGTCCGAGGTGCAGTTGTGCCCATTTAGGATGAGAACATGATACCCAGTATCCATCGTCGTTCACACAGTGAACACACCCCTTACACCGCTCGATTCCCTGTTTCTCGGTCACATCCCACCTCCGCACATCCCCACCACGACGCCACCGATTGCCCCCACGATGACTGCAAGGGCAAGCCAGAGGCGATCCTTGGGGGTGATGACAAGGGGCGACTCCAAAGAGGCACCGCAAGAGGGGCACCAACAGGAGAGGCTTGACGGGCCCGGATAGGTCACGTTGTGGCAAACGGGGCATGCAATGGGCTTCATGGAGTCACCTCCTTGTCGAGTTCGGTGATGGAGTCAACAAAGATCTCGTCCGCATTCGGTACCGTCTGCTTCACGATGCCCAGAAACACCCTCTTAAGCGCATCGAACTGCACATCCGTGGTCGGCCTCGGCATGTCAGACCAGCCAGCGGTGGTGATCATCCCGTATGGAGTCGAGATCGTGAATCGCACGTACAGCGTCTTCATTTTCCACCTCCCAGGCGGCGGCGGACGGGCCAGTAGTGCACCGGATCCCACTTGCGACCGATCCACTCCGCCAGGACAGGACTCCACTCGTCCTCGTGCGCGTCGTACTCGATGTCCCCATCCTGCATCACATCCCCCTCTGCCAGCAGCCGCCATTCCGGCAGGTCGAGGAGGGGGCAATTCAGGAAGTCAACGGCACCTGTACATACTATCGTGGTGCCGTCGTCCAGGCGGAACCCGTGTCTTGAATATGGGCAATTGCCGCATTTCTCGATTGGAACGTATTTCATATCTTCCCCTCCTCTGCCGCTTTTTTGAATCTCTTTCGACTCACCTTGTCCCTCAGCGTCTGTAGGCACGTGGGGCACAGGTAGGACCACACTCCAGTCTCGCAATCGAGGACAGGGAGCCAATGAAACACGCTCACGAGCTCCGAACGACCGTTGCCGATTGCCTCGAATTCGATCTTTGCATAACAAGCACACTTGAAAATCATCTCCCCTCCTCTGCCGCTTTCACGGCCTTGGAACCAATAAAGAAGTCAACCCCTGCCGCCGCTGCATCCTCAGGAGTCCCGACGGAAACACCGGCCTCGCAATGGCGGCAATCCTCGCAGCACGGCATGAGGTCCTCAAGTCGGCATCCGCACTCGTCGATATAAAGCCCATCATACCCATTCGACCTCAACCAATCTGCAACGATTTCGACTATATTCATATTCCTTTCTCCTCTGCCGCTTTCACGGCTCGTTGTGCCTCGATTTGAGTCGGTGTCAATTCCGGCCTTGCATCGTCCGGCGTCTCCTTCCATGCCGCCAGCCAAGCGTCACGGGCTCGTCTGAGGGCAAAGTCGTCCTGAGCGTCACGGATGCCCGAAACGCCGCCGATGGCCCGGTTGACCACTCTGATCTTGTCCGGGAAGTCTCGATAGTTCGCCCGTCGAATGACCTCGTTGACGAGCCAGTCCCATTCCTTCTGCCCCGACGACGGTGTCCCCTTCTCCGGAGCCTTGCCCTTAGCGATGTAGTCTTCTATGCGGTCACGGCTCTTCAGGATGTGGTGCAGGTCGTCAAGGTTGTGATACTTCGGATCGCCAGCCCGTTTGCGTGCCTCTGCCGAGAATCCCTTGATGGCCTGAATCATGTCCTCCTTGGTCGAATGCGAGAGGCAATCGACGATGAGGGTACAACGAGAGGCCGTCAACTGCGTGCCTCCGTTTGCCCGTTTGGGGCACGCTTTGAGCCATGCGGCAAAGACTGCCTTGATGGTCGGCTCGTTGGCGGTGTACTCGTCGCAGAGCAGGGAAGGCGTCACTCGGTCGCCTGAATGGAATGCGCCCTTGTGGACAGGCGGCTTGACTTCCTCGTCCGTATTCGGGTCGGGCGTTCCGGTGACGGGCTCGGGCTGTTCGTCTTCCTGCCATGACGAGGTGTCCTCTTCCAATGGGTCTGTCTGGAAAGCCTCTTCGCCTTCGTATCCGACCTCCTCTCTCGACTCTTGAACTCCACACACACGTTCCCGGCTTTCGGGCTTGCCCTTGGGTGCGAGGGCCGAAGAAAGGGAATCAACAAGGGCAGAGACGGACGGGGGACTAAGAGGGGGATCTTGTGTGTTCTGTTTTGATCTGATCCTGATCTGATCCTGATCTGATACCGTGACATCTCGGACAACCTCGGATTTTCGGTCATTTGTCACGGGTGCATGCGTGACATTTTCTATTTTGTCACGGTTTTGGCGTGACATTTCGGGTTTTGTCACGGGTGAAACGTGACATGCCGTGACAGTGCGTGACGGGGCGTTACCGACCGTGACGGGGCGTGACGTATCCCTCTCCCTCTTCCTCTGCTGCCGTTCATTGTCCTTTTTGCGGCGGTCTTCCACGCTGCCCATGTCTCGATATAGATCGGCGTTCACCACCTGCCAGCCCCCGGGGATGGCGAAAAGGCGCCTGCCTTCATGATCGGGCGTCGTCGAATAAGGATCAGGACTTGTGAAGTCTGCAATGGCTCTTTCCACCGCCTCGATGGGCAGAGCGAACGACTGAGCAAGGCCAGGCACGGCACCTCTTACAATGCCGTCCTGGTCCTTTTTCAGGAGGAAGCCGATCCAAGCCTTGACTATTTCAGGAGGCTTTAACCACATGGTCGAATCCAAGAGGCTCACAAACAGCTTGACGTAGTTCATCTCACCACCTCGATCCTATACCCCGACCCGTCCTGCGTCACCATGAGCCGCCCCGCCTCCTCTTCTGCATCCACCCATGCCTTGACGGTGTTGTAGCTCACCTCTGAGCGTTCAACGATTTCGGCCATGCAGGTATAGGGCTCCTTGCTCAGGAGCTCACGGACAGCCTGCTCTATCGTTGCATGGGTCTCGATTCTGAATGTCCTCTTTCGCATGTCGTGCGCTCCAATCGTTGTCACATCGAAGTATATATACCTTTGAAAACCCTGTCAACCCTTTTCCTCCACCCTCCATCTCCCGCCCTCATCCTCCATCCTCACCCGCCCCTCCATCTCCCCCTGCACCGCCCATTCCCGAGCGATGCCGTAGGGGAGCCCAGCTGCCTCGCAGAGCTGGTCTAGGTAGCAGTGGGGCGTGGCGTGCCCCGCTGCATCCGAGAGGGACAGGAGGGTGTCAAGGGCCCTCTGTAAACGCGTGTCGATACTGGTGTCAAATGTCATGGTTGTCATCCTCCATTGTTGCGAACACTACATCTCCGATCTCCCCGTCCCACATCCTGACGGGCCTGACGCCCTCGTAGGTGTATTCCTCTTCCTCCCCCTCCTCATCCTCTGCTATCGACCGCAGTGCCTCTCCTAGTGCCACTACGGCAGCGGTGAGGGTATCCAGGCGGGAGAGGATTTCGGTGTGACGTTTCTGTTCGATGGTCATCGTGTCCTCCTAAATGATGTCACCACTTCGTATCCCACTCTCAGGTGGCAATTCTTGCCCCATCGCATCCTCTTGGTAGGCACCTCTATGCGCTCCTGCTCGGCGAATCCAAGCGTCTCGATGGTGTCTGAGTGCCATCTTGCCACCGGAACCACGGCGCCCTTCCTGATATGATCCGACACGTTGACAATCAACAAGCCTCCTTTCTTGAGCACCCGTCGGATCTCTCTATAGATGGCCTCGTGTTTCGCTCTGTAGGCTTCCCCCCACTGCATCATCCCAGTGTTGCCACCCGAAAGAGGTCTGCCGAGACAGTGCCGATAGGTGATATGGACAGAGTCCTCGTGTACCTCATGATGATCGGCCATCCTGTTGCCGTAGGTCGGGGACGTGCAAACAGCATCAAACCGGCCATCGGAGCACCAAGCCATGTCAGCGGCGTCGCCACAGTGCCACTCGTCGACGAGGTAAGGAGATGAGTCTATCCACTCTCGTTCGAGTTCATTGCAGACGACCCGGCCCGGCCAGAAATGCGCCTTGATTTCTGCCAGTTTGCCGGTTCCTGCCATCGGGTCTAGTACCTCGCTGGCACCATGAAGCATGCGGGCAAAGATGGACAACAACGGGTCGCTATAGGCCGCAGGGTGCTTGGTCATGGCGTCAATCTCCTTCCGCACGACGGACAAAAGTCTGCCACTTGGTCGCAGAACAGCGTCTGAGTCGGTTCACCATACTCGTCATGGCCGTCAACGATGGCTGTCATGGTCCACTTGTGGCCGCATTGGCACCGGTTGATGTACCCATCGGCTGCGATGATGCCGTGCTTTATGGTGGCAATGTCAACGAGGATCTTCATGGGGTGCCTCCTTCGGCTCTGGTTGCGACTCGTCTGCGTTCCCCTTCTCCGCCCATTCCTCTATCGCCTGTCTCAGGTACATACAGAGGTCAAGAGCTTCCTGGTAGGCATCCCAGAGGGCCGAGCGGCCATTGTACGGCCTGAGCCGAGTACCGTACTTGCGCTTGCCCATCACGGCGCGGGCTTCCACGTCGGCTTGTACCATCGCTGCGACGTCGCCTCGTTTTGAGTCGTCCATCCTGCGGCGCGCATATTCGATCATCATTTCCTGGTAGCTCATCTCCTCCACCTCCTTTCCATCTCCCTGTTCCGCTTCTCCTCTGCCCTATTCCGCCCCTTCTTCGGCGCCTTCTTCCCCGCTGCCATGACCCGCCATATTGGCACCATGTCCCTTGCCCACGTGGCCATGAGGAGGGCATCGGCTTCATGCTCGGTCAACCCGGCCAGGTTGTAGCGCGCTTCAGCAGTCCTTATCGAGGCCTCTTTGCCCTGATTCATCACCCCCATCGGCCCCTGCCAGGTGGCCGGGTGGATGGGGAGGACGACGACGGTATGCCCTGCCGCTTCGAGGGCGCCGATGATGCGGTAGGCATGGGAGAACGTTTTCCACCCGTTGGAGCGACCCGGGCCTACAGGGAGTTCGTGGATGGCGAGGATGGGCAGAGAGCAGGCCATTGCACGGATGAACTGGTACGGTATGGCTCCACCGCTCCAGCCCCTCGTCGACGCTACAGCATCCACCCAACCCACGCCGCCATCCTCTCCTGAGTCGATACCGAGGATCTGGACGTCACCGGGTGGCAAAATCGGGAACTCATGCTTTTTCATGGATGGACTCCTTGGCGTGCTTGAGCGCGTCGTCGAGTACCTGCCTCGCCTCCTCTGCGTTGGCCACCGCCGCTTCCAGTTCAGCGCCTTGGCTCAGCACGGCCCGCATGGACGCAACGTCGTCACCGGTCCCGCAGTCGGCAGAGAACACCCATTCCACGTCGTGGAGTGCCTTGGCGATAAGCCGCAGGTGCGCGGCAAATGCCTTGTAGATGGCTTTCTGTTTGGGGTAGCTGCTTGAGCGACCATTGATACTATCCGCCGCGTCTTGGACATGGCCGTAAGCGTAATCTAACGATCCTCCGCTCATTTTACCACCTCCTCTATCTTGATTTTCACCACCCTGAGCCCCTTCAGACACAGCTCCGGACGGGAGACGCAGGCAACACACAGGTATTGAACGGCGTCCTCTCGCCGTCGCCAAAGGTCAGCGACGAGGCCCAATAGGGTATTTGAGAGGAATAGGCCGCCCTGGCTCATGATTGCGTACATGGCGCTTCCTCCTCTGTAGCTTCCCGCTCGGGCTGGGATTTGACGGCGATCCTTGTCAGGTCGCCCCTGAGCCTCACTGCGTGGCACTGGACGCAGATTGATGGCCTCCACATGATGGTTACGTCTCGGTCAGGCACCTCTGCTGGTCGTACCTTGCAGAATTTGCACATCTTTTTCTTACCCATGTTTCACCTCCTTGAAGCACCCATCGCATATCGTCACCATGACGCCCGTCTCGGGATCGAACACCTGCCCGCATACATGGCATACGTGCCTCTGGGTACGGCATCCTCCCTCTCCATGAGCCGCCAATGCCGGCACCTGAGCCCCTTGCACGTCTCCCTGATTAGCCCGTCGCAGAGACAATCCACGGCCTCAGAGAACCCACGCCGCTCGATTTGGCAGTAGAGACAGGTGTCGCAACGGATGACGGCGGGATCAGAAGGGAACCACGAATCGCACGCCCCGTAGCCGCCGCAACTCCCTCTCCACCTGCAATTCTCGCATTTCATTAGCATTATACGTCTCCCACGAAATGGATTGTAACCCTGTCGCCTTTGTATTCCGGCACGGTTCTACCCTGCCGCTCGATTATGTATCTCCATATCCATTTCGCGCCTTGCAGCATCAGGGTTGCCGTCATGTCGAGCACCTCGTCAATGATTTCATTTACAAGCGTCTGCATGGCCTCAAAATTGCAATCGTCGTCTGTTTCGTTTTCCATCATATCCTCTCTAATTTTACGAGTCTAGGAACTCGCAATCCGAGCCCCTCTTTTTTATTTATGTATTGCGCCAACTCAATCACAACCTCCATCGATTCCAATAAGCCAACAGTCGGAAAAGTATCATCAACACAAAGCCATTTGTCCCATTCTGAAAGCATTCTGATTGAAGCCTTCGTGAGTTTTTTTAAACTTTTTACTGTTTCCATCATATCCTCCTCAAAACAAGGGCGGCTTGATTCGCGTCGCTTGATGTTTACCACGCCGCCCTTGCGCTCAGTTATTCGTTGTTTATGGTCTCATGTAGCCTCCTTTCGATCATTCAACGATCCTTATTTGTTTGGTCAAAATGCACGTCGGAATGCTCGTCAACTTCTCCGGGTAGCAATCCTTGTGCCAATACCAGAGATTGACGGTTTCGTTTTCACCGACATGCGAAACAACCATCGCTTGACTACCACTCTTCAAATACACCACATCTCCGATTCCAAAGTCTTCCATTTTGATTCTCCTTTATTTAAGCAACCCCACTCTCCACTGTCCCACTTGCACCGTCGGCCTGTATCCGTTGCGCTCAGAGAAGAGGGGCGGGATGCTCGCATGGCGCCAATGGATGCCCTTGTTGAGCACCCGGATCCAGCCGCCCATATAGGCGTTCACGAAGCCGAACAGGTAGAAATCACCGATTGAGAATATGACCTGCATCACCCCTCCTGTTTCGCCGGGAACGGCAGCGTCCCGGTCTCCGCTTCCGGCTGCCCATCGAAGGCACCCAAGAGCCTGCTGTCGGCCTCGATTTCCACCCGGCCATCCTCGGATATGGACACCTCTACCGTGTCCGCCTTGCCCCGTTTGCACGCGCTCAGGAAGGCATCCACGGCCACCGGGTCGAGGTATGCCGAGCCCACCTCGGACACGACAGCGATCACGGGGAGGGAGGCGGAACCGGGGCGGAAGACGATGGTGCGCTCGGCTGCGTCAATCCTCGTGTCGAGGTCGGCGGTCAAGATCTTGACACAGCGCAAATTGACAACGAGGGCTATTCTATCTGCTTTTAGTTTCATTTTATCTCCTTCGATGCGGCGGGTGATACTGAGTCAAAATGTAGTTCGTCTCGTCCACGGCGACCCACAAATTCCTTTCCTTGCAATACCAGTCATCCCCCGGCTGCGTCTTCTCCCCCGGATCCAACAGCCTCCATCCGTGCGCCGGAGCGGGGCGGGAGGATTCGAGGGCGCGGATCTGAATCCCGAGTGCGATGATCTCCTTCTGGGCGTATTCTTTGTTCAGATTGAGACTCACGTTGGCATCTTCCAGGGATCGGAGGCGACATTTGATTGTCACCAGATCCTTGTCCATCATGCCGACGTCTGGCGACAGGCGCTCCGTGCTCTTTGCTGATGCTTCCAGGGTGGCAATGCGGTTCAGGAGCCGCGTGGACTGTTCGCTTGCGGCCTCTTGGCTCAGTTTGAGATCCTTTAATCGGCTAAACACCACATCCCACCTGTCTTCCGGTGTGTGCGCGTTGTCTTCCGGTGTGTGCGCGTTGTCTTCCACCGCGTCCAACCTCTCCCCGTGGAGGGCCTGGACCATTTTGAGATCCGCCACGGCCTTGGAGAGCTTTTCGAGGGGGTCGGGCTTGGATGACACCCCTAGGGTGCCCTTGGGAGCCTCCGGGATGTCGATTTCCACCGGGCGGAGGCCGCAATCAAGCAGAGACGGCTTCTGTGCGTCCGCTCTGTAGATGGCCAGCGTTGCCGCATCTTCGGAGATATACACCAGACACCGCGCCGAATTAATCTCCCACCCGGCAGTACCGTAATTCAGGAACGTGCCGTTGTCGTCTGTTCTCACAATCCATCTCTTCATCTTCACCCCTCCTTAATCGCCTCGTTGACGGCATCGCAGACCGCCTGCATGCTGGCCAGCGAGGGCGTCGGTTGTTCGCTGAATTCCTGGTCCTCGTCCATATGTTTCCACATGCTCACCGCCCGCTTGTTGCCCATCTTCAGCGTGCCGAGAACCAGGGGCTTCAGATTCGAGAGCCAGAATGCGCTCTCGCCTACCAGGGCCAGAAGGTCCTCTCCCCTCGCCGGGAACCCTGATCCGTCCTGGATGGGCTCCACCGCCTCTTCCTTATCGATTCCCAGCGTCGGCTTACCCGTCTTGCGTGCATCGGCGAGCTGCGCCATTGCGAACGCCACGGCACCGCGCTTCTCATCGCTCGGGGCAACGGTCGGGACGCACCCGTGCTCGCTCAGGAGGTCAATCGCCTCGTCCTCTGCGAGCCCCAGGGAGCGGCCGTAGGACACGGCCTTGGACCAATAGAGGAGGGGCGGGGCGTCAACCACCGGGGGCGTCGTCGGCGCCGGAGCCGGGGGCGTCACGGGCGGGGGCTCTGCGGCCTTGCGAGCCCGGAGCTTCGCCTTGGCCGATTCGATGGGGGAGGGCTTGGGGGCGTCGGGGACGGGGTCGGCTGCCGCCTTGACGGGTTCCGCCTGCACGTCGATATAGTCTTCCGCGTCCTGCGTGAAATAGTCGCTCATGCCCGTGACCACGAGCACGGCAGCCACCAGGGAGCGCTTCTGGGCCATCTTCAGGACGGTGTTGACGAGGTCAGCCACGTCGGGATTTTGCACCCTGCCGAGCTGCTGGGCGACGATCTCGGGGTCGGAAGCGGCGAACTCTGTACCGCACCCGCCGGCCTTGTCGTAACAGTACCACCCCGGTTCGCTGCCGAGCTTTCGATCCTTGGGGGCGTACTTGCTTCGCTTGATTGCGGGCTTGCCGCATTCGGGGCAAAGGCGCTCACCCATGCGGTACCTATACTTGCTCTCCCAGCTCGAACATGAGCCTTCGGCGGCCCCCAGGAAGGCACCGTCTCTCGACAGTTCGCACGACTGCCGATAGTAGAAGAAAGGCTCGCCACTGTGGTCCTTGCCCGTCCAATCCTCGATGGTCTCGACCCCGACAAAGCGGTTTGTGAGCCCGAAAAAGTTGATTGCCTTTTCGGCACCTGCCTTGAAGAGGGAGTCCTTTTTGCTGCCCGGAATCGTGCCGTAGTCCACCTCCTTTTTGAAGATTCTCGATATGAGATCCTTTTTGAGTTGGTACCCTTGAAGGGCCTGCTCGATGGTCATCACCGGGGCAAGGAAGCCCCTGCTCTCGTACCTCTGTAATGCCTCTGTCATGTCGTCTCCTTGGTTGAGGTACACTTTCCGGGAGTATATTATTTTTTATACTCCGAAAAAACGTACCTTGATGTTCGAACTATTCGATCTTCCAAATGCGCTTAATCCACTGTCGGATCTCGGCGATTTTTGCATCTCTTTTTTCGCCGTCTCCGATCACTCGCAAGATCACTCTTTCTGGTGCCGCAGTGAAGTAATCGTAACTAAGAATGAGCCTGTCTCCGTCCAGTCTCGACGCCCCCCTGTCTGCGAAAGCGCCCATGCGATTTACATAATCACTGTCTATCGACCTGAGTACAGGCGTCCCAGGTCGGCCCTGACCCTTTAGCGCCGCCAACGCAACGAGCGCCGGTCGCTCTGACTCTTTGTCCATTAGCGCCGTCCTGAGTACCGTTCCTGGTATAGGGTGACGCATCACTTTCGACATACCCACCACTCCGTATATCTGGTCGCACGCTTCAACGTCGGCGATTACCTTCTCTGTTGATGCCATATCGAAACCTGAAGACTTGGCATAGTTGGCTGCAGCGGAAAGACTCTTCTTGTCGTCGCTCAGGGTCAATATGCGCTTGGCAATGGAGACGATGGAGATGTTTTTCCCGATGACGACTGCATCGGAACGCTTCATGCCGACATCAATCATCATATGGAGGGCTGTTTCGTCCGTGTCGGTGAACGTGACGTGCATTTCTATCGGAACGCCGGCCTCTATTATGGCAAGGAGCCGGTGCTGCCCGTCAACAATTTCGTTCTTCCGGTTGATCCGGATGCCCTGATGACTCCGTTGCCATCGGCCTGCCTTCATGTCTGCGGCCAACATCTTGACGTGCCGCTCGGATGTTCGACGGTTCGTGACGTTTCTGCCGAGCCATTCCTTTGCCATGTCAGGAGTGATGACGATCCATTTTTCGATCCATTTGTTTTCTTGTTCACTCTGTTTGTCCTCCTCTATCCAAGGCATTCCGATAAAATGCGGACAGGTTAATTTGCCTTGGCAAAACTGTATATGCTTCTTCTTGAATAGACAATAATCCACTCCTCTTTCGTTGTCCGTCTGGTATGCAGATTTTACATTCTCATAGTTTTTACATTTTGAACACGTTGCTAGTTCCATCTTACTTTTCCTCCTTTGTCCATGATTTCGTCATCCTTCTCCCGCCCTCCCTCTTCACCTCGCATTCTTCCAGCCGCCCCAGCTCCACCAGGAGGGCCCGTGCCGCCTTCACGTCCAGTACCCTTGAATCCTTCGCCCTCTTCCACTTGATCCAATCCTCCCCCGCCCTGAGCAGCTCAGCGTCTCCCATGGCCTCCTTGATCTCGTTCTGTATCAGTGCCACGTTGTCCTTTGCCGTCGCTAGGTTGCCCTCATAGAACCGCAGGAGGTCTATCCTCTGCCGCAGCAGTTCCCCTGCCTCCATCACCTTCCCCTCTTCCTGCTTGGGGAACCGCCGTTGCAGCCACTCGGAAGCCTGCCGTGAGCCGTCAACGGGCGGGGGTGTCCGGGTGAGAACGTAGTCACGCCAGAAGCGTTCGGCCTCTTCCAGAAGGTAGCCGAAGAGCTCGGCGTCGAAGGGCACATCGTACATCTGCGTGCGGTCGATGACGTGTGCCACAAGGATCGTCTCGGGGACCTCGCAAGCGGCGGCCTCCCAGGTGCATTGGCACGAGTACTGAATGGGGTACTCGTCCTCACTCCACTCGTGCCAGGTGTGACGAGAGGGCTTCTTGGCCTCGATGCAGGCGATTTGCCCGCAATTGAAGAGGTCGATATCTTCGACTACCACTCCGTCGGGAGTCGCAATCACAAGGGGGTGCCGCTTGCTCTGGATGGTCCTCTGGCCGTCACCCGTCCAGAGGATCGGCTGTCCTGCGTGCCTCGGATGGTACAGTCTTACCCACTCGACCAGGGCGGGCTCGTAGTGGCGACCCTCGATCATGGCCGGGTTGTCTTCCACCTCGATAGCCGCGCCCATCTTGGCCGCCCAGATGCTCCACAGTGAGCCCTTGCCGAGCCCCGCCACGGTTGCGATTTCGCTGCCGGTGATGCCCTGCATGCGGAGGGTGAGCTGTTCAGGGGTGAGGCTCATGGCTGCACCTCCTGCCATCTGCCGTGGCCGTCCTTGTAGATATCTCCCGCCTTGATTGTCTCCCCGACCTCCAATGGCCGAGTCACTTCCCGTGTGCTCCACCCGTCGGTGTTGAGGTCGTCCGTGTCTCCCGGTATCTCTGCCGTCGAGATGAGGATCCCGGCGTCCGTTGCCCTCTCACGGGCCTTGCGGTACTCGGCATCGGCATCCGGGGTGAACGTCGCGACGCATTCGAGGTCTTGCTTGCCGGTGTTCCTGAGTACGAACTCGACTCCGGGGGCGAACCGGAAGGGCATCGTCGGGCCGATGAGGCCGACTGCCCACTGTAACACTGATTTGGGCCGTCCTGCGGCCACGATCTCTATGAAGCCTTTCATAGGGTCTCCTTATGCCCAGGGGCACGACCGCCAGGCGGCCTCGGCCTCGGGTGTACATGTGCAGACTGCCGTGATCTCTCCGACGATGCGGAGATCGGGAATGGGCGGACTGATTTTCGATCCTAACTGGGGTCCGATAGACGCGAGCCCGCCGAATCCGTGCGTCGCCGCGGACCAGTACACGGCCATGTGTGCATCATGCAGGATGTGATCATTATCGGGATCTTGCACGCCCCCGAAAACCCCTTTCTTATCGGTTGACACGACCACGAAAACACCTTTTTTACTTTGCTTTTTCATACGGAATTTCCTTTATTATCTGTCTGTTTTGAGCCACCAATTTATCTTTGTCCACTATTACTCGTCCCCAAACTCTCACCTCCGTGAGCACCGATCCATCCGGCGCCCATCGCTCGGCGTCCTGCGGGCTCAGAGAGGCATGCAGACCGTGCTCACACAGACACAGTGCCTCCTCGTGCAGCGTCTCGCCCTGTCGCACCATGCCACCCGTCCGCGTGCGGTATCCACCCTGTCCGTCGGAGACGATCCAGTGATAGGCGAGCATGCCAGGCTCTGAGATGAGGATCTCGCTGCAACCGTCACCGTAACCGTAACCGTCACCGTAACCGTAACCGTAACCGTAACCGTAACCGGAACCGTCACCGTCACCGTAACCGTAACCGTCACCGTAACCGTAACCGTCACCGTAACCGGAACCGTCACCGTAACCGTCACCGTAACCGTCACCGTTACCGTAACTGTCACCGTAACCGTAACCGTAACCGTCACCGTCACCGTAACCGAAACCATAGCCCGTCGCAATCATGCCACCCTCCTCACGCACGGCCAATAGGCGCCGTCGTTGTTGGCGGGGCACACGCCCCATTTAGAGCCGTCGTTTTCTTCGTACTCTGCCAGGTCGTCGGGGTCGATACCCTCGTCTGTAGCCTGTTCCTTGGCCCTCTCCCAGCATACCTGCATGGCTTCATCGAGGGTGTCGAAATCGAGAGGCACGGGCATCGTCGTCGGTATTCGGTACATCGTCGTCTCCTTTGAGGGCCGAAGCCCTGGGTGAATGTCAGCCCTGGATGTGTGCCGTTGCATCGGCGGCGGCGATCATTGACATGCCGCGGTGGGCGGTCAGGCGGACGATCTCGGTAGCCCTCATCTTGCCCACACACGCATAGCCCGCCTTGCCGTCTCGGATGCGATACACTCGATACTGTCGGCCCTTGGCTGCGTCCTGGCACTCATACACGCCCTCCGTCTGGATGGTATAGTGCATCATATCATTGCCCTTTTTACTCGCTACTTCGGAGCTCGTCTGCATGAAGCTACGCACGATGCCGTACTCGCCACCGATACGCACGACATGAGCGCACCAGCCATCCTTGGCCGAGCCACGGGCCACCACGCAATCGACATCCATCGAGCGCATAGAGGAACGGGTTGCGGGGGCATCGTCATCGTCGGGCATCGTGTTCGTGTTCGTGTTCATCTTCGTTCTCCCTGTTCGTTTGCTTCTCGTCGTCACACCTTACTTATATGCACGCTGCATGCCAACCTTGAACAAAACGACAACCACTTGATTTCATTGCGCTTTTCGTCTTCGCCTTCCTTTTCCCAGTCGCATTTTGAACCACGACATTCGAGCGAAACGGCCTAATTCGCCGGCGAATCGGCTCGCAACCTCTTGAACTCGTTTACGATTCTAGTTTTGAAGCACCATTTTTGACTGAGTGTTTCAGCTTGTGACAGAGGCAAGCCGAAAGTTAGAACGTTCTAACATTGGAATCGCAATGATTTCAATGAGTTGACGATTTCGAGGCGGTTGGCATGGGGCGTGCATGTATATAAAGGTACGATTGAAACCGACTCCTCAAACGAAAGGAGGCGGCCATGAAACCAGGGGCGGGAAAGCCGCCCCGCTTCAACGGAGGAGACGACGATGAGGGTACAATTTTGGAGCGGAACGAAGACTGAAATGTTTGAGCAGAAAGGAAGATCTCTTTACCTGTCGCTCCATCAAGTCGGATACTACAGACTTTTCTCCAAAGGCATAACCGACAACGGATGCTGGCATTACGGTTGCTACCTACAGAGAGTCATCGATATAGATGCAGCGACGGGCAAAGACATCTATGCGCTTGAGCCCGTGATAATGATCGACAACGGAACCGTCCCGGCGTCATTCGAGACGGTCCGCTATTAGCAACCCATTCCGGGGCGGGAAACCGCCCCTCTGAGGAGGATGTCGGTGATCAACGAGACCCAAAAAACCGACATGAACGAGCGACAACAGCGGGATTATTGCCGGTGGTGCTGGGGACACAGTTATGGCGATTGTAAGCCGTGCGCCCTGTACGAAGCGAACGAACGAAAGAAACCGACCATGAACGCACCTATGCTCTCCCTCAACAAAGCCTACTCTCACGCCGAGCTCTCCTATTGGCTCGAATGGGCATCGAACTACGATGGCATGGTCGTCGCCAGCCCGAAGGTTGACGGCATGGCCATCGCTCTCCGGTACGACGACACGGGGCGGCTGTACGAGGCGGTGAGCCGCTCGGGTATGGACTACACCGCTTCCGTGATGCGGATACCGGGCATACCCAGCCGGATCTTCTACCCGTGCGAGGTACGAGGGGAGATCTATATGCCCCTCCTCGCGGCTCATGGCAGGCGACCGCGGGAGGCGGCGTCGGCAGCGGTGAGAGCATGCAGCGAGACGTGCAAGGAGCTTCGATTCGTGGCGTATGACCTGGACGGGGTGCCGGGGATGTGGAGAGACCGGATGACAGCATGCCGATTGATGGGGTTCGAGACGGTGCCGACATGGACGGTCGTTGACGAGCCGGAAGGCGTCATTGCCCGAGTCTGTGCCTACTCCCGCCCCTACGACATCGACGGCATCGTGTTCCGGCTGGATGACGTGAGCGAATTCGAGAGAGCGGGATCGACCCGCTACGCCCCTCATGGGGCCATTGCGTTCAAACTATATGATTGAGGTGGGAGACATGACAATCATTGAAAAAAACAGCAAACGGTTCGGAGTTTATTTCGTTACGTGGCAACCGTCAGATGGTACAGAAAACCGATTTAAATCATATGGCGACAAGTGGCATACATGGGAGAATGCACCCGCGATACCGCCGGGCAAGCAACTCAGAGCGGAAGAAGTCGCAGCATTCAGGAGGGCATCATGTGCATGACAGGAAGCTGTAAACACGAGAATTTCCAGGGCCAATGCATGCGCCGACGCCGGCCGATTGACTGCCCGCTCGTTGAGGAGGAGGCACGGCTGGAGCTGCCGGACGAACCGGAGGAGCTGGAGCCCACAGAGTACAACCGCAATATGGAGCGGTGGGGAACGGAGGGACTATGATGGACCAGCTATGCCTTGATGGATTCGACCGCCCGCTCGGTTGGTGGGTCGAGTCGGCCGTCTCAGCGATCCGGCAGTTCAGCGGCGCAGGGTACGTCGGGGGATTCTCGGGTGGCAAGGATTCGACCGCGATCAAGGCACTCGCTCGGATGGCAGGGGTGCCGGTCGAGTGGCACTACCACGTTACCACGGTCGATCCTCCGGAGCTCGTGCGGTACATCCACCGGCAGCATCCCGACGTGGTTTTTGACGTGCCGAAATGGGGCGGGTTGTGGACGAGGATCGCTTACCACGGCGTGCCGACTCGGTTCCGGAGGTGGTGCTGCAGCGAGTACAAAGAGGGCTCGATGCGGAATGACGGCCGTCGCATCCTCTTGGGCGTCCGCGCTGCCGAGTCGGCCCGGCGAGCCCGGCAAAGCACCGGATTTCTGAAGATCATCGGACGGGCCGAAATGATCAACCCGATCATCTATTGGCCTGATTGGGCGGTGTGGGAGTTTATTCGGGCCGAACACCTGCCCTATTGCGGACTCTACGATGAAGGGTTCAGCCGTTTGGGGTGCGTGGGGTGTCCGCTGACAAGGCAGGGGCAGAGAGAGATAGAGTGGGAAAGGTGGCCCCGCATCGCTCGCCTTTGGCACCATGGATGTGATGCAGCATGGTCGGCGCGGCAATCGACGCGGAGTCTATTTCCGACGCCCGCCGACCTCTGGGATTGGTGGGCGCATCACGTCAACGACCGCATGCCCGAGCTGGATGACTGCCAAATGTCCATTTTCGGAGAGGAGGGACTATGAGCTGGATCGAAGCACTCAGATCGTGGGCGGACGGCCTCTCATCACTAGCCGAGGCATGCCGGCAGAGCGGGATCACGAAAAACACCCTCCGGGACATCCTCGATGGCAGTCGGGAGGCGTGCTCGAGGGCAGTGGCTCGCAAACTCTCAGAGGCGTCCGGCGTGCCCATCGAGTCGATACCGCTGCCGGTCCGGGGCATCCGGCCGTGCAACCCTCAGAAACGCAGTAAGAGGCACGTCGAAGGGCACGACGGGAGCCGGGTGGTGCTCCGAATCGGGGCTCGGACGTGGTGCGATGCACAACCCTGGATAGACGAGGCGACCGCGTGCATTGCGAGGATAGGGCTGGCCTGCCCGTGGTACTGGCCTGATGGGTCGAAGAAGGTGTCGGACGTCAGGCGGATCGCTTGGTGGCGGAAGCGAGAGGGGGAGACATGCGAAGTCTATTGGTTGGACGCACAAGGCGTCGCTGACGTGTGCGTGTCTGGGCGGGTCGAGACGGGGGAGAGGGGGCTTAGGTGGGTGGCTATTTCAGCGCCTGCATGATGGCGAGCACGCCGCCGATGCCTCCCAGTGCACCGAATCCCGCAAGGGCTCCCATCATCCAGCCACGCCACGCCTTGAGCGAAGCCACGCACTCAGCGAGCGCCTTGACGTCCTTTTTGATCTCGTCTATATCTTCCTTCATTGTCTGAATGAATGCTCTTGTTTCGCTGTCCATGGTTTCCTCCCACTTCATGGTGCCAAGCACCGAGAGTTGATTGTTACTTACCACCCCCGTCTGCCAAGTCTCGTAGCACGTCGCAGAACTCATCCACCGCCCGGTCCGCCCCTGCCCCGCTCCCGGCGTACCGCCTCGCTGCAGCCCACCAGGGGCACTGTTTCGGGTGTCCGCAGTTGCGGCACCACCTGCAGTCGTACCTGCCCACGCCCTCGCATTCGAGCTTGATTTTCGAGTCGTGCCGGAACACCTGGAGGATCGTACAGCTCGCCCGGACGTTTGCCGCCCAGTCCGTCACCCAACACGGCCAGCGACCAGGGATTCCGGTGACGAGGTGGTCACGAGGCGGGAGGGAGCGGTCGCCCGGCGGGGTGATCTGACCGAGTCCCCATCCGCGGCTCTTGATCCACGGGGCAACGCAGTCGGCACCCGGCTTGCGGGGGTCGCTGCCGACGTAGTCCACGCCATACCGAGGGATCCATATCGCCTTGCCATCAGGGTCAAGCATGGCGTGCCAGTGGCCGCTTGCCGATTCGTGATGGAGGATGGCTTGCACGAGCTGAGCGGGCACGTCAACGCCTCTGAGGGCGTCGGGGATGGACACTTTTTCGGGGGCTGCATTGAGGGAGGGGAGACGCTTGGCGAGGGCGTTGGTGTAGTACGATTCGACGATGGCGGCTTGTGCGTCTGTCGGCTCGAAATCAAGGGAATCCCTATAATCGCAGAGATGGGGGGCAATGGCGCCGTCGGCAATCATGTCGAGTTGTAGGGCCCGCAGGCCTGCCTTCGTGTAACGGCCTATGATGCCGTCAATTCGGCACCGGGTCGGGTAGTAGCCGAGTAGAGACAGGTGCGTTTGAAGTCGTTTGACGTCCATACTAAAAGCCTCCTATTCGACGATGCACCAATCCTCCGCGAGGATGTCGGCCTGCGATGCGAGCCAGCCGGGCTGCCAGAGGCCTTGCGCCGTCCACATCACGATATAGGGCTGACAGACGAGGTCGCCCGATGGCACGAATTTCTTCGTCCTGCCGTTGACGATGCCTTCGGGAATGGTTACGCCGGACATGTAGCAGAGCCACATTCCTTTGCCGTTCCAACCATCCCTTGCCACCCGTTTGCCCTCTTTGAGGGCCCTGATAGCGTCGCCAAAATCCATGATCTTTTCCATGTCTTCCTCCGTTGATTGTTTGACGTCCATACTATTTGCCTTTTACGCGGTGCGTTGCAAGGCGTCTGCCGTGCCGGGCAAGCGTCCGATGTGCCCAGATGAGGCACCTTGACTCGTTGCCGCCTATGTTGAGCGTCCACCGTGCCGCGAATCGGTGCTTGCTGCAACCGACCGCATAATCGAGATGGGTCGTGACTGTGATTGTAGCGTTTGCCATCATTTCCACCATACCCTTTCGCCCGCTGCGTCGAGATACCAGTCGTCGGTATCAGGCCAATCATGGCCGCCGTACATGCCCGGATAGGCGGTGTGGCAAAGGGCGGCGAAGACGATGTTGAGAGGTCTGATCATGTTATTTCCCCTTCAATGGTGCCTCAGTAATTGCCCTTAGTCCCGCCTGTTGGCAGCCGCTGAACAGGAGCGCCCAGCCCGCCTCGGAATGCTCGGTCAGGATGAGGACGAGGCCGATGAGGGCGGTGACGAGGCCCGCCCACATCGCTTTGGATTCCCACCAGTTTTTTGATTTGGTCATGGCGCCACCTTCTCCCACAGCGCCTTGACGATTTTCAAGAGCGCTTCGACCTGATGATAGACCCCCATCGGCGCCTTGTCCCGCTTGGTGAGTGCGTCCATTTCGGCCTTGTAGATGTCGGTGAAGCCCTTGCTTTCTGCTTCCATGCTGCTCGATTTTTTCGTTGCCATGATGGTCTCCTTAGTCGTTTTGAACTCGTGAGCACGTCTCGACGTAGTACATCTGGTTGACGCCGCTGCCGGCCGTGGTAACGGTCAGCCCGCCCATGGATGGATTCGAGAGGAAAAATGAGAGGTCGTCATCGTTGGTCGTCGCTGTCCAGAAGAGGTCGGTTTGCCCGCTGGGATAGATGGCCGTGAACGCCGCCGAAGACCCGACACCCCACAGATTGCTCGTGACGTGGAACTCCGTATATCCCTCGATGCCGTTGTTGTTTTCGAGGCAATCCGGAAGGTCTATCACAGTGCCGACATGGTCGCCTGCGATGACGGAGCGGGCCTTGACGAATCGGGTGCTACAGGCGAGGTCGGCACCGCCCGACTGGATGCGGCACTTGACCGCCGTGGCTGATGCGGCTTTGAGATGCGTTTCAGCGATATAGACTGCCGTCAGCGGTCCGCGTACGACGATGGCTCGGTTCTCACGGAAGATCCCTTGGTCGGTCGTGACGTAGCCGTCTGAGGTCGAGACGCGCACGTAGTCATAATCGAGGCCCGTCGTGTCCCAGGTGTCGGACCATATCTCGATTCGATGCCAGGGGGCAAGGGATGCCTCGCCCTCGATGGGGAGGGTCTTGGTGCCGCTACCCTTCGTCACCCAGGTCGTTGTGGTTGCCGCCGGATTGAAAATTGATGTCTCCATGATTGGCTCCTCAAATAATTGGAACGTCAAATCAAGTTCCGATTGTGTTCATTGTAGCACAACTCTTCTACCATACAAGCCACGATGCGAGCGTTGTACGCCGGGGCCGGTGCTACGGACGGCGTGAGCGTGATCTGAACGAGCGTCTCGGCCGCCCCCACTGACACCAGGAGGTGCTGGGGTAGGTCGTTGACGGCGCTCTGGTACTCCCCTGTTTCAAGCTCCTGGTTGCCCGAGAAATAGAGCCTTGACGTGTTCGCCGACGCCGGGGACGATATATCGATATAGGCGTTCGTGTTCGGAACATCGACCCTGGTGTCAAGCCAGAAGTGCAAGTAGTCCGTGAATGGCGACACGAGCAACTCGATCGTGTAGGTCGTGCCACTTCCGGCGACGATGCGAAGCGGGGAGACGTGGCACAAATGCTGAATCTTATGGCCGGCATACACCGTCACTTCGTCAAGGTCGAGATGCGCCGCAGAGATACCACGCCCAACCTCGTTGTTTCGGATCGTGACCGCCGTCGGCTCTGCCCACGGGTTGATCTTGGTGCTCATGTCCAGTCCTCCCGGATGCAAAGGCCGTACAGATAGCCCGTACCGACCGCTGCGTTCATCATGGGCTCCACGATGAGCCGGTCGTACCTGTTCTGCCGCACATCGAGCTGCCCCAAGGAGAGCCAGTCGGCCGACGTCAGAGCGGCTGGGATGGCGAAGTTATTTGACACCATGTCATTCGTCGCCTCGTCCCTGACAACGAGAGTGCAGATGCTGCCCGCGGCTGCAACCGAGGCGAGCCCGTAAACCTTCACCTTGGGGGCACGGCTGCGAATGCGGATGCGGTACAGTTCTGTCTGTGTGGTGCCTGTGACTGTGAAGTAATTCTCAAATCGGGCTGCGCCGTGCGTGTCATGCAGGCCGCAGAAGCTCCAGAACGTTGGGCGTTGACGGACAATACCCTTCAACCCGGCGTGCATCTGTTGGTGCATCCAATTCGAGAGCGGCTCACCCTGAGCGGCAAGGTTCAGTTCCATGGGCACCGCTCCGCTTGAGGCCATGGCGCCAGCCGGAAGGGGAGACGCTCGGGGGGTGAAGAGGAGACGGACGTTTGACACCCGGAGATTGAGCCCGTTACCGAGCGCTTGGAGACCGATGGGGGCAGGGTTGACCACGCCGCGGGGAATCGTAAAAGTGAGAGTCATCCACACACCATTCAGGAAGACTTGCGCTCCGGTTGCTGCAGCGGCGATGAACATGCGGGCCGTGACGTTTCCGCCAACCGCATAGGCTGTGACGCTCGCCGTGATGGATGCGAAGTCAAGCGACCACTCATTGTACAGGCTCCATATTTGGGTATAGCCCGCCGTCAATGCGCCCGTCTGCTGGAAGGGGGCGTAGTTGACCAAAGCCGTCGAACCGCACAGTTGCTGATTGCAGAGCGTCCGGCCGTAGTTGCCGAGCGCACGGTTGTAGTTTTCCATCATCTTTTCGGTGATGTCCTGACGGACGTACCGACCCGAGACGAGGTCGCCCGTCGAGATCGGCTGGTAGGCCGCTGGATAGGTCAAGCCCATTGGTATCCCTCCGTGGTCCCCGAGACGTACCCGGTCGGACTGGACTGCGAAATTGACCGGAGCCGCTGGTCAACACTCTGGTTCGTCCAGTCGTCGTAAAACACAATGATTACATCGCCTACCACCCATGGAGCGGGGAGTGCTGCGTTGATTGTGATTACCCCTGCCACCCGGTTGTTGATGACGGCAGGGAAGAAGGCATTGAGCCGCTGGTTGTAGAAATTGATGGCGTACCCGGTCTCAAAAAACTGGTAGTCAGAGATGCCCTCTCCGGCCGTGGTATAGGTGTTTGCCGCGATGGTGATATCCACTCGACCGGCTGCGATGTTTGACACCAGACCGGACGGGCTCCAGTAGGTCGCCTGAATGTCAAGGCGACGCTCGAGCGTGAGGATGGATGAGGGGCCTTCTCCCATGTAGGTGCGTTCGTTCTGTATGACGAGGAAGGGCGTTGCCGAAATGCCCCGTGTGCCATCCACGTTCCAGACTGCCGAGTGCGTGACAGCGATGCAATCACCCGGGGAGATTTTCCACCCGATGGGGCCGAGTGCTACCCGGAGTCGATAGCGGGGACGGGAGAGGCGGGAGAAGATCTCGGCGGCACGGAGGGATGCAAAGCACATCTGTGTTGCCAGGTCGATACCGAACCCCATAGCCCGGATTTCGAGCGTTTCACCCTGCCCGTGGTCAGCGACCGAGGAGAGCTGAACAAGGGATATTCCTGGCTCGGTATATTTGTTTGCCACCGGGTCATAATTGAGTTTGGCGCGGATGGTGTTGACGATCGCACCCATGCCGATAATGCGCGGCGACTCAATCCAGAGACAGTCATCCTCGTCCAATTGGATGTCAGGAGCAATGATGCCGGTCGGGTCGATAGGCGAGATCTGGTAGTACTGCCCCACCTGTTTCGATCCGATGGGGCGGCCGCCGAACATGGCATGATCACCGAGGAAATCGGCGAAGTCGATGTCGTTCGTCAGGAAAAATCGAAGGGCAAAATCGCAGTCGGTCACCGTCAACCTAGTGAACGCCCCGGTGTCAAAATGCCGCTCCTGAATGGCCAGCCCTGCATCGGCGAAGGTGCCGTCGAGTGCACCGTTATTGAGGTTGCCCTTGGTGCCAACGGCAAGCCCGATTGCGGCAGTCCAAAAGTTCACGGGCTGATAAACGACGGTCGCAAGTTGGACCTTGGACAAGTTCCAGATGGGATCGCCTGATGACAAAAAGCCGGGGAGGAATTGCGAGAGCTGGTACCACTCACCCGTGGGCAGATCGGTACCCATCCATATCAGCGTCCGTGCTACCGTCCCCGCCCGTCCTCTGCCGCCGGGCGGAATGTTCAGGGCATAGACGCCGGTGTAGGCAGTTGTGGTCGGTGTGCCGCGGTACATAAACAACTCGGCATATCCTGACTCGCTCTGCATGACCACATAGGCATCATCGGTATCGAGGGTACCCCACATCGGCCATGCCGTGATGTCGTCGGTTGTGATATAAATCACATCGGCAGTCGGGGCGACGTAGTAATCTTTGATGCTCTGGATCTCCCAAAAGAAATACTGACTCGCTCCGTTCGGACCAGCCTCGGAAAAGCCCCCGTTTGGCACTCGGAAGGGAAGCGGAAGTAAATCAACCGACTCGCGAATATATCCAGTGTAATCATAGTTCAGGCCGTCGATTGTATTGATTGTAATCGTAAGTTTGCGAGCGCCGTCGGTCGCGTCGTACTCGACAAGAGTTGACGCATAATCAATCGCTGCTCCGGTTATGGGGAAGTTGGCGAGGCACCATGTATCTATTTGAGATTGCAACTGATATTTAAACTCGGCATACGAAATCCATGCCACCTGAGGGAACACAATCGTACAGACGCCGATATTTACCGGAGCACCGGTTGGAGTGTCTCGTTTCTGCGAAAACTCTATTTGCATTCTATTTGCATTGACCGGGATATAGATCATCGCCTCTTGCGGAACCCAGAGGGTACCCTTGGCAGAGTTTGCTTTTACATTCGAGTAGAGAGTACCGACGATGTCGCGGCAATCGAGCGTCAACGAGACGAAGTTGTCATCGGGAGAGAGGTCGTCAATCGTGCCCGTCCATGCGTTCCATGCCCATTGCGTGGCGTCAATCTCGTAGGTAGCCGTGGTGCACAGCGGGTCGTACAGGATGCCCACGCCGTCGTCTGTGATGTCGGACAGGGCGATAATCCAAAGGCGCACCCAGCGCCCCTTCCACACGCGGGGATAATCGGAGATGGCCGAGTCACTTATCTGCGTCGCCTCGATAGAATAGTTTGGCGTTACAACTGAATTCGTAGCGAGTGAACCCCAGAGGCCTCTTGTCACGTTCTGGAATTGAGCGGCTGCGGCGGCGCCTGCGGTCATCGTTTCACGGCCTAGATAGATGGTGCCTGGCACCGTGAACCCTGCGGTGGAAACCACGTCCATGACGTTCTGGGCGGCCGATGACGAGATGGTAAGACGGGTCTTGTTTGCGCCGATCATGCGGAAGTAGGACAACAAGAAATCGGTTTGGTCGTCAACCAATCGGAACGAGGTATTGACCGGCTGGACGATGCCTGAGCCCATCGACAGGGCGGGAGTCGGAGCGGCGATTTCCGGTGCCAACATGCGCCGGTTGCCGTAGTTCTCCTTCCCGATCTCAATGGTGACGACGTTCTCTAATTCAATGTTCTCCAGGGTGTGTGTGCAGAAGGTATAGGGTATGCCCTCGATCTGCAGCAGGGCCGCCCAATGGCCGGTCGGAAGCGGTAGGAGGTCGTGCCAGTCTTGATCAAGTAGCATCTAGCACCTCCAGCGTGAGCGAGGCGGAATAGAGCCGGTCCACTCGTCCCGATGGTCGCCATTCGTCGATCTGACCTGACGTCAAAAGGCAATGCTCACGACGGCCGTAGAATGCAGCGTAGGACCAGACTGCGGCGGGCGTAGCCGGGAGGAACCAGAACGTTACCTGTCGCCTCCTGAGTGCGTCCGAGAGCCATGCGCGGGCGTTGACGAGTTGGGTCGAATCAACAAGGAGGTCAAGTGTCATTCTGACGCCAGGACCGGAAACATTCTCGGCGCGGTAGTGGTCACCCTGGACGGCGGCGCCACGGCGCCAATACCACTCGTAGGAATAGCTCTGGATAGAGAAGGTATCTCGGAACCAATTGGACGGCACCTGGTCGCTCTGGTAGACGGCGGCGGCGCCCCAGATCTGAGTGGAAAACCCGAGCAACTGAGCAAGGTGCCCGTGGAGCTCCAGGGCGAAAATACCGGCAGCGGCGAAGGTATAGGTGCCGAGAACATAGGACCAGGCACACGCCACACCGGAGCCTGCGATTGCGAGGTTGATGGCCGTCTCGACATCAATGGGCGTCGTCTCCACAACGGTCAAGGGGAGGTAATAATCGGCGCCATCAAGGGTGATCCAGTTGGTGGCAGGGGTCCACTGCACATGGGTGAAGAAGGCCGAACTCATATCGCCTCCTTCCACACAGCGAACGACGCCGTCCACCGGGAATCATTGGGCGGCATGTCCATAGCGAAGGAGAGGGTATCCGTCTCTGGTGCGAGGCGGTAAACGTCGTGCGTCGCGACATCATATTCCGGCCATACGCCGAATGTCTCGCCGTCGAGCACATGTGCGAACGCTGAGCGGAAGTCGGTCATCTCGGTCCATGCGGCATGCGTCACCATGGATACGTTGAACGTCAAACTACTCGGTCGGGTCAACTGCGGCCCAATGCCGACCGATGACGTCGTATTCGCACGGCCGCCATGATATAGGCCAGACGTCGAGATGAGACGGTCAACGAGGGCTCCATCATGGAGGGGGTACCATGCCCCCAGGTGAACCACGGGGGCCTGAAAGACCATCGCGGCAGGGGCAAGGTCGGCAGCCCAGCCGAGATAGTTACGGAGCCGAACGTTCTCGGCACCGACACCCCAAACGATTGAGATGGTGTGCAGTGCGCCGACAGCTGCAACCACCCTGCCAATGTTCACAGAGAGATCAACGTAGGACGAGAAGCCCGCCCCGATGGCCGTAGCAACCCGGTCCTCCCACTCAGAGAGGAGGTCGTCTATGGTGTCAAAATGCTCGAGCGCGGAGAATGCCACGTTGACGGGGGCGCCTCCGTCATAGGACGCGGTCATCGTCACGTCTGCCTTGAACGTGTAACCTGGTGCTATGCGGCAGCGACTCATAGCCCTGCCCCGCTTGTCCCGATGGCTTTGCTCGAGAAGCGGGAACCATTGCGAACGCCCTTGTTGATCTCATCGAACAGCCACTGCTTGTTGCCAGAGGGGCCGACCACGTCACCGTTGAAGATGACATAGACAGGGGCGACCGCTTGCGGCGTCGTGCCCTGGCTCGATAACGACGCCTTACCCGTCCCCATCCCCGACGGCGTCCCTTGGTCCTTCTTCGGCGTCGTCGTGCCCTTCGTGAGCGCTCCAAAGTTGGCGATGTTGGAACCTGCCACGATTCCATATTGCACCGCAGCGGCGGCATGTGCGATGCCCGCGGGGATGTTCCCGAGAGCGAAAGAACCGATTGACTCGGCGCCTTCGTAGATGGCCTTGATTGCCGATGTAGCGATGATGGCTGCAACCTCTGCCTTCTTGCTGCCGGTGACCGCTGCGATGGCACCTTGTACGCTTCCGGCTACGGCATCGAGGGTGGATGCGTAGGTAATCCAGGTCTGGATCTCGGCTTCCTTGGCTGCCCAGAGCTCGGCGTTGATGGCCGTCTCTTGGTCGCGGGCGTCGGAGAGGATCTGTAGTTTGGCATCCTCGAAATCCCGGATACCCTGCAGCTCCAGCATCTGCATCTCTGCATCGGCAGCGAGCTTGTCCTCGCCCTTCTGCCGTTCGCCTTCAAGGATGGCCTCGCTGTATGCCTCCATCTCGGCGTGGACCTTGGCGAGAGGGTCCTCCTTGGGCTTGCCCATGCCGATCTTCGCCTTGCCAGCCTCCCATGTGCTCATTGCCTCGTCGGCTTCCTTGAGGCTGCCGAACGGCATCACCGCGGCCACTTCAACGACTGACTCTTGTGTCTTATAGATGTACTGATTCAGGGCGTCCACTGCCGACATGCCGCTTGCCACGGCCTTCTGTGCGTCCTTGACCTGTTGGATAGACACGCCCTTTTTTTGAAGGTCACCGACCGTCGTCTGCCCGTAATTCTTGATGACCTGAGCAGAGAGCTCTTCGGGGCTCCACTCTTTTTTGACGAGCCCCATGGCCTCCATCTTTTTCAGCATCGGCTCCAAGGTCGAGACCATGAGGGCAAGGAGCGTCTGCCGCAGGGAGTCCCACGCCTTCGTCAACTTCTGCATTTCGGTGTTGGCGTTGGCGAGGTCCACCTTGCCGAATTCGGCGTTCATCTCTGCGGCGATTGCGGCGGTCGCAGCGGTCGCCTTCTGCTCTTGAGTGAGCGCCTCAACGGACACGCCGATTGACTCGGCATACTTGTTGAACGCCTTGGATAGGTCAACCGTGATGCCGTACTGTTCAAGGCCCGCAGCGTTGCCGTCCTTCAAGGATTTCGTGACGTCCTTGAGCACGGCGTCGTATTCGGCCATGTTGGCAAGGCTCGTCTTGAAGGCCAGCTCCGACAGCTCCTTGAAGTCCTTCAACTCGGCGCCGCTCCGCTCGTAAGCCTGTGCGGCTTTCAGGATGTCCGTTTCAGCGAGGAGGCCGAACGAGTTGGCCTTGATGGTGTCGTAGGCTTCCTTTGCGGCGGTCGAGATTCCAAAGAAGGCATTGGCATAATTCGAGACTTTCTCACCTTCGATAACGAGATCAATGGCCGCTCCAAGCGCCTGGATGGCCTGTCGGCCGATTCCGATGGCCGAGTTGATTTCGGTCATGCTGGACTTGAAGGCCTTGAATGCGGTCTGTTGCTGCTTGGCCATCTTGGCGATGCTGTCTTCGATGGCAGAGAAGCTCTTGAGTGCCCCGTCTTTATCGACGCTTACCTTCCATATTGTTCGCGGATCAGGCATTGCCCCCTCCTATTCGCCGTCCCACTTCGCCATGGAGATAGGCGAGCCCCTCGCTCAGGGCGGCGGTCGGTTGGCCGTCGAGCAGAGTGGCAAGGTTGCCCGTCTCGAATGCCGCGAAGAAGGAGGCGATGGCGCCCGCCGTGGGGCTTTCGTGGATGAGGGCAATAGGGCACCTGTGAATCATCTCGCCTTCGATCTCCATTTCCAGTTCGCCCTCGGCGTCGCATCCGAGGTAGCGTTTCAGGTCGTCGTTGCCGGAACAGCGGTCGCAGTCAACCCGCTCTCGCCACCCGCCATGGGCAAGGAGGTAGAGGCTTTTTTTGTTTGAGGATCCAATGAACCGACGTTGACGATGGCCACGGCGAGGAACTGCGCCACCACTGCCGGAAGCTCATGGAGTGCGTCAAGTGTCGCAGGCATCGTCGGGAACAGGGGAGAGGAGACGAGCCCGAGACGAAGGATCTCATAGGAACGGTCGGTGAAATCCTTGATGTCATTCGCCTTGCTTCTCTCCCAGCCTGTGAGGCCGCACACGACGAAGGGGGTCGCTTCCCCCTTCCGGTATGGCTCGATGATTTGGACGTCCAACGATTCCATGTAGGAGCGGATGACGGCACCGATTGCGTCGGCGTCCAGAGCCCCGAAATCGAAGGCGGGATCATAGGGACAGTACACCGTGTGCCTGTCTTTTTTCGTCAACAGTTTGAGCATCCAACTATCTCCTAGAGCCAAGCGGCCCGCTGCGGGGTGTTGATGATCGTGTCGCCGGCTCCCTCTCCAATGGTCGCTACGTCGGTCGTGAGCAGGCCGGGCTCGAGCACGAGCTTGACGGTTGCCAGGCCGTCGGTGTTCTCGTAGACGGGCTTTTCGGCAATCCTTGCCTGCCCGAACTGCCGGGCGTACCCATAGCCGGGGCCTTTGGCAAACGAGAGCATGGCCTGCACGGGGGTCTGATTTTTGTAGTACGTTTGAAACGGCTGCGCGTGCAACTCAGCGGAGTTGTCAAGATAGAGCACCACCGTCCATTTGCTCGATCGTGCAGCGCCAACCACGTAATCCTGGATTGCCTCGGTCGTGCGCGAGGAGGGGTCAAGAACCGGCACGATGTTCGATGCGCCCGAATACTCGCTGCTCTTGATGGCATAGGCCGTATTGGCCAGGATGAAGCGGCCCTCTGCCAGCGGGAGGAGCGGGCGGGAGAAGGTCGATTCAGCGGGGAGGGCAACGAGGGCGGTGTCGTCGTCGTAGATGGCAGAGGAGAAGCCGAACGTCATCTCGCCGAAGTCTCGGGGGTTCTCTTTGATGCCCATCGTGCGCGGCCGACAGCCCTTGCGCTGCACGTCCCACTTGTACTCGGGGCTCGTGTACCGGAAGGCGTGAGAGCTCGCCGCAATGGCGAACTTGCCGTTGTTGAGCTGTGCGGCGGTGTAGGAGCCATAGACGGTCGTTGACGAGGTAGGGGCAGCCGAGAACGAGGGGGCAACCTTGATGTGCGTCGCGTCGGGGATCTCGGTGATGAAACTGATTTCCCACACCTTGGGCGTCGCTGCGCCGACTTCGACCATGATGGCCTGGCCGGGGTAGAACGTGGCAGAGGCAACCACCGTGAGGGTATCGACGGCCTGTGCCGCAGCGGTCATCGTCGTAAATCCTCCGACGACCTCTTGCCCCAGGAACTCACCCGTGAGCCGGGCGACAAAGGGCATGTCTGCCAGGACGTACGCGGCGACGGGGGGTGTCGAAGTGGTCTGCCATAGGTGGAACGTCAAATCAAAATCGGCATGGAGCAGGCCCTGTTTTGCGCCGATGGTGACATCGCTCTGTCTGATGGCCTCGTCGGTCTCGATGTTCTTGAAGGGCACCAACATGCCGTCCAGAGGCCCCTTGTGCTTGGCATCCGTGAATACGCCACCCGGTGCGCCCGCGCCGAATGTGGCCTCCCTGCTCTCACTGAATTTGCCGAATCCGGCGCGTCCTATTGCCATATCTCTGCCTCCTATGCCTTATAGGTTATTTTGAAATCAATCGATAAAATCAGCTTGCCCAAATCGGCGTCAATCGCCACCTGCTCGCTTCCGTCCACATACAACCGGTGGTAGATGTACCCGCCGCCCGTGATGACCGGGAAGGTCGATAATCGTTGGAGCGTCGAAATAATATCGTCCGAGTCCTCTGCCGCCATCTGTGAAGCCTTCTCCAACGAGGACCGCCCTCCGAACGTCGCTTGGTACGCCACCTGGACATGGAGGATCCGGTTACGGATGATCATACCTTGCAGCGAGAGGGCTGCCACGTCCTCAGTAGATCCCATCCAACAGAGGTACACATAGCGGTGGTTGGCGTCGTTCTGGACCGTGTTGTCCGACATGGCGTCCGAGATGACTCGGAAGGTTTCGCCGTTGCTCCAATAGGTACGCGGGGCGATGGCCTCGATGAGCGCCTTCGAGTTGTTCCAGATTTGTTTGAGGCAACTGTCCGCCATGAGTCTCCTACATCACAAAATGAATCGTCGAGATGTCATGCGTATCTGTATCGACATCCGTGATATTGTCGTCGTCGCTGTCGTAAATAATATTACCGAGAGCCCTTGCCTTCATTGCGTCCGCCGCCTTGGCGAGCCTGTCAAGGGCATCCTCGGGGCTCGGGGGTGGGAAGGCAAAATACCCTTGCTCTGACAGCCGGAGCTCCGTCAAGGCGTAGATGGCCGGACAGAGATCTTGGAGGTTGGCAACGAAGCTCGGCGTGTACCCATTCGCTTTGATGTCCAAAGCGATTTCATCCCAGATGGCATCTATGATCGTCTGCAGCCCACGGCGTCGCAGGAAGGCCGGGAGCCGGTCACCTGCATAGGCGGGGCGGCTTGAGAAGAAGCCTTGCGGATTGCCGGGGCACTTGAGCGGCGTCGCCACATAATCGACGCGCTCACGGTGGATGCCGATGGGGAGCCACAACCACGTCAAGACACCTTCGAGGAAGCCGGTGTTGACGGGCGCCCCTGCCGGGATCACCGCTGAACCATAGGCACGGACAACCATGTCCGCCGTGGTGTGCGGGAGCTCAAGGGGGGTGTCGAGATAGATTGTGTATGCCGGCGCTGTACCCGGCACGATGGATGCGACCCGGCGAACCTCTGCACCCTGAGCACCTGCGGTTGAACCGGAGATTACGATGGGGTCGTCAACCGCGATGTCCCACGGCGTCACGGGGACGGTCACCGGGATGGTCACGGGCACCGACTCGGCCCCCGCTGCGACCGATGCCGTGATGGTGTAGAGGCGGGAGGCGTAGGTGCCGGCGCCTGATGCAACCGCCGTGCCGTCGGCCTTCTTCAAAGCGAAGGAGACGGTAGGGACGGCAGTCGGCGCCATCATGAATTGCCACCAAGGGGCATACTGACGCAGGAATATCTCGTCCTTGATGGTGTTGGCCGAGCCTGTGAGGAACTGTCTGTTCATAGCTTGACCTCCGTCATGGGCAGGTTCTGCGCGGCCTTGGCGATACCGCCGTCAACGATGACGCGGAGGCCGGGGATCATGGCGTTGTCAACACCCAAAAGGAGGAGTCGCCAATGCTTTGACATTACAACCGCTTTTGCGGCGGAAGGGAACTTGGCCGACTGATCCATCAGTTTGGACTCGTTGCCCTGTCGGCCTCGGGCGGCGCCTTTGAAATAGGTCGCTATCTCGTCTGCGTGCGCGTCCTTCATGCCCTTGCTGCCAAGGGAACGATAGGACCACATACGGCCGGACAGATTCGAGGTGACGGGCAACGGTGGCCAGCGCTTCGTTTTCAACTCGTTGCCTTTTTTGCCGACCATGGCGGTTTTCGTGTGGCCTAGAGCCTGGTTCTTCCGCCTCACATAGCTCTTGCTGTAGCCGGGAGGGAAGGGGATCGGTTGCCCTTGCAGGCCGATCCCCAAGTGTCGGTTTTGCGCGCGAAGCGCACTTGAATCCCAGATGAGCTTGCTCACCCGGGCATAGTCGGCAGATTGAAGAAGTTGGAAGCGGGCATGATTCAGCTTCGATGAAGCCACCTCTACAGATACATTCATGCTCGCCTCCATTGTGAAAGGTTTGATGTTCCAACTATCAGGTGATCGAGCCGAGGAAGCCTCTCCAGTCGATGACGCCCTGAGAGAGCCTGATGTAGGCATAGACGTCCCAGGTCATCGTGTCTTTGTTCCAGTCGTTCCAGTGGAGCGGGGCCTCCCTGAGAACGCACGTCAGGCTGTTCTGGCCCATCGCCGCGGCGATGAACCAGTCGTTGACGTCGGTGGTGAACTGGAGCTCGGACACCTCGAACTGACCGGCGTAGGACGTCGGCTGGAGCTGGTCGGAGACGTAGGGCGCGGTGCGGAGCTGGTACGCCGTCTCGGACAGTTCCTTGGGGACGAGCAGGTGGGCCATGGGATAGGATGCCACGGCGCCGCTATCGGTCGTGGTGAAGCGCATCATGGCCCGCGCGGTCGCGAGGTTGACATGGGAGAGGGCCAGGGCGACGCGGTTGGACGCCGTGCCGCCGGAGTTCAGGGCGTGGGTCGTGGAGCAGAGCGCCTCCAGCCGGGCGGTGAGGGTGGTCGTGAAGGCGTTGGCGACGACGCCGCAGAGCAGCGCCTCGATGGTGTCCACCGTGCGCGTGCCGAGGTTGGATGCGTAGTCGCTCACGAGGGAGGGCTGGTCGGACGCATCGGAGTAGGGGATCTGGATCTTACGGGAACGCTCCTGATGCGTGAAGGTCTGCCGCCACCCGGAGGCGATGACGGTGTCTTCGGTCGGGGCGATCTTGCTCGCCCTGGCATTGAGTAAGGGCACGTCGGGGGTCAGCATGGCGGTCATGGAGCCCTTGTTGTCGCCAACGACCTTGAAAATCTTGTTGTAGAGCGGGTAGAGTTCGGGACGAGCGTTCATCGACTCGACGTACAGGGCGTCGATGTCTGCTGCGTTTATCCCTGGGATTAATATCGTCATGGTAAATTCTCCTTATAGATTCGGTTGTTACGGGGTCATAACCGCCACGAGGCCTGCGCCTGCCGGGGTGACGACCTGGATCCATGTGAGCACCGTGGCCCCTGCTCCGTTGGGGTGCAGGCCCAACACCGGCACGCCTGCGCCGTTGACCGTGCACGCGGTGGCGCCGTAGGTGCCGATGCCCGTTGCGGCGATGGAAAGGCCTGCGCCTGCTGCGCCTGCGTTGATTGCGCCCGCGGTCACCTCGAGGTTGCCTGCGGTCACGACCACGTCGCCGGCCGTCACGTTGAGATCGCCGAGGTCGTTGGTGAAATCGCCCGCGACCTGGACAATGTCGCCATAGGTGGCGCCGGGGGCAAGGTCGATCTGGGTAGCGAGGCCACCGGCGAGACCGATGTTGATTCCCGCGCCCGGGGTGACAACGAGGCCCTCTGCCGCGGCGACGCCGACGGTGAGGGTGCCGGTTGCCGGTGCATAGGTGAGGGACGGTGCCGCCACAGGGCCGCCCGTGATGATGCCTTCCGCGTGCACGGCGCCCACGGTGGACACGGTGAACGTGGGGGCTCCAACGAGGCCGCACCTGATGGCTCCGTCGATACCGAGGTCCATGAGGGGGCCTGCGATGGGTCCGAGCATGAGGTCACCGACGATGTTCGTGTCGCCGTAGGTTGCGCCGGGGGTGAGCACGGTGGAGACGCACGGGGCCGCCGTCACGCCCAGGGTGAAGGTTGTGCCGGGGACGATCTCGAGGTCCTCGGCAGCGGCAACGCCGATCTGGATGGCACCGGACGCCGGAAGGGTGATCGTCGGAGCAGCCACGGGGCCGATCGTGCCGATGCCCTCCGAGTGGAAATTACCGGTGAGCGCCGTGATTGTGAAATTCCCGACGCCGATGTTGATGTCGCCCGCGGGGGAGGCATAGGGATCGGAGGTGTGTCTGATGTCCCCACCGCCCTGCATCTGATGTTTCGCGATCTTGACGAGCACGACGCCATTGGCGCCCTGGTCGGGCTGATCGACGGTGAAGAAGGGTTGGATCACCTGCATGGTCCGGAAGCCCACGGCGTTGTCATTCAACCGCTGTGCGCCGGTTGCACCGGAGATGTCGAAGATCCCGCCGGGGACGGCCGTGGTCAGCGAGTTCGCGCAGAGGCACTCGAAGACCTGTTCGGGGTGGTCATATACGAGAATCTCGGCGCCGCCGGTTGCGTCGCTCTCGGCAGCCACTCCACAGAGGGAGCCGCTTGCCGCGAGACCGATGGACACCGTGCCGGCTGCCAGGACGAGGCTGTCGCCTGCGGTCACGACGCCGGACGTGACATAGTGATGGGGGGTGTGGATTTTGCCGAAGGGCTTGAACCCGTACGGCTGGTTTTTATTGGTCATTTTCTTTTCTCCTGTTGGTTAAAACGTTACCGGCTCGGCCGTGCGTGAGCCTTCCTGGTGGGGCACGATCTTGTGATCCTTGCGACTACCACCCGGAACACCGACGATGCCGAACGCCTCATTGTTTGTCTTCTCATGAGCGAGTCGTTTCGCCCATACGCGCTTCTGGTACTCTTCCGACTTGATGCAGATCACCATGCTGTACGCCCCTTCCCGCGGGGTATGGACGTTGCCGTGTCCGATGGACGCAGCGCGTACCCATTTGTCGGGCTTGTAGTGCGATTCGAAATCGGCTTGCACGGCTTCCTTGCTGAGCCCGTCCATCAGGTAGTATTGCCACCCCGGGCGCGCGTTGGCGAACGTGATGAGGCTGTCACCGCTCGACGTGAACTCGACATCGTCGGGAAGGTCTGCGATACCCGCCGTCTGCTCGGCGTAGAGCTGCTCGTCTGTCTTGATCGTGTTCGTGGTCTGTGTTTCTTTGGTCATCTGATTTGTCCTTTCATCATTTTGTTCATCACATCGAAGCCGCTGCCGGGTTTGTATTTCACGGTCGGATCGGTCACGGGGCCCTTCGGCAACCCTGGGGTACTAGCCTGATGCCGCGTGTGCAGATCATCCCCTAGGTATGCGATGAAGGCGTCAGCTGCCTTCTTCCCGTCTGCCGTGAGCTTCTGGTCTGGACCAAAGAAATTACTTTGAACCTCGAACAGTTTGGCCATCAAATCGGGGCGGGCAATGCCAGCCTCCCTCAGATGGCCTTCGATTGCGGAGACGCGCAAGGCGGCCCGCATCGCTTGAGCGGCGTCGGCCTCGGTCTTGAGTGCATCCATCTGCGTTTTCAAGGCCTCGGTCTTGTCCTGTTGCTCCTTGAGGAGCCGCTGCAACCGCTCGGATTCGTTGCCTGGTTTCGTCTCGGCATTCGCCGGTGCGCCCGGCGTCGGGCTTAATTCGGGCGCCGGTGCCAACGGCGCTGCGTTCGGTGATGCGCTCACCGGGGCAATTGGGGCCTGTGGAGCCGGAGCCGTCTGAGGTGCGCCCTCAGTGGCTGGTACGGGCGGCACAACAGTGGGGGTCGGTTCGGTCATGGTCTATTCCTCGATGGAGGGCGTGATGGGGGTCTCCGGGTCCGGAGCCGCCATTTTGAGCCCTTCGTTAATCGCTTTGTTCTCTCGGTATTTCGCCGTCGCCTCTGCCTCGTTGATGCCCTTATCCTGCATGATATCCTCGATAGGATTCTTGCGATTGGCGGCGTAGTAGCGCTCGTCTGCCTGTGCGGCGTGCAACTCGTCCTTGGGGATCTGGATGCGGCCGGGGATCACTTCCAATCTCAGGTCGGGATTGAGTTTGGCGCCGGTCGTGTGGTAGTTGTACACGGGTTGGATGATCTCGTAGAGCTTCGCCGCCTGGGAGAGCAGGCCGCCTTCCATGCGAAGCGAGTTCAACCGTAGGTCGTACCGGCCCACGAGCTTGGCAAGGGCGCTCTGTTTCGATTCCCACTCGTCGTAAGGGATGTCATAGGCCGATGCGATGCCTTCAAGGAGGGATTTGATACGGGCGATCTGCTGGGCAGGGTCAACGGTTGCGGAGAGGTTGATAATCTCATCGTCGGCCGCGGTCCTCCACATCACGTCCACGCCCTTTTCGAGGCTCCTTGTCTTCAGGGTCGGGTTGTCCGTCTTCAAGACGTACTGCCCATAAGAGGACTTACGGAGGGCGTTGTTGACGTCGCTGTAGGTCAAATTGACGTTGATCTGACTCCAGAAGAGAACCTCATCGGGGTCGGGGTACATGACGTCTTCATCGTCGCTCAGGTGCCACGCCTGCACCGGGATCAACGGGTTGCCGTTGGCGTCCTTGTACTCGTTGCGGCCATTCGGGAAGAGGCTATTGGGCAGGACGTTGCCAGCGAGATCCTTCAATGCGAACGAGCCGTCGTCGCCCCATCGCATGTACTGCACGGGGTTGACCGGCAAGGTGCTCTGCTGTTTGCCGATGGGGAGGATACAGACCATCTCACTATCGGAGACATCCCAGGGTTCGCTTGAACCTTCGATGCAGTACACGTCGCTCGGCAGGTGGATGTCCAGGACCGGCTTGCCACGTCGCCACCCGGCAACGGCAAAGGCCGTGGAGCACAGCCACGTCATCTCGTCCAGGCGGCGGAGTTTGGACGACAAATTGATTTGGTCACATACGACCTTCCATGTCCGTTCCTGAGCAGCAACCACGGCGTCAGGGGCCGGGGTGCCATCTTTCAGCGTCCACTTGTACGACGGCGGCGTGATGAACGTGAGAGCCAAGTGATGGATGATTTTCGAGACGACGGGGAACAGGATCGGGAACAACTGATATGAGCCGCTCGGGGACTGGACGGCCGAGGCGGTGGGGTAGTACTGTTGCAAGAATGACCAGGTGATGTCATAGCTGCGATTGTGGAACAACTCCCATCGTGCCTCGATTTCCTCACAGTAGTAGTTGCGCTGATTAAGGCGTACCTGTTCCAGGCCGCTGATGATGGCCTCGGTACTGAAGCCGTCACGGATGATCTTCGCCTGCTGCTGTTCCCACTGTGTCGAGGATATGGGCATGGTTCGACGTCCAAACAGTTCGTCGATCCAAGTATTTCAAAGTTGTGACAATTTGTCAAGGAGTTTTGCCAAATTGGCAAAAAGTTGGAACGTCGAACTATTCCTCGTCTGCGCTTCCCTTGAAGTATTTGTTGATGTGGATGTACCGGGTAGCGTCCACATGGTGCTTGTGCAGGCTCTTGGCCGGTGCCTTGCCGGTGTTGGGGTCAATGCGGTAATTCTGGAAACACCACGCCACAGGCATCGGGTCGGCCTTCGTGGGCTCAGTAGGCAGGCCCTTGCGGAAATAGATGCGGCGATGGCCGTCCTTGGTGCGGAAGCGGTCGTGGAGCTTCTGGATGCTGAATGAGAAGGAGCGGTTGGTGAACTTCCTCGTATAGTGAATCTCCCAATCGAGGTGTCCACACTTGCCGTTCATCTGCCGCTTCAAGTCACGGATCGCCTCTGCGTCTGCCGGGTCAGGGTAGAGCCTGATGCGCTTCACGCCATAGCGTGCGATGCGCTCTACGATGGCCTCGATGAGGTCGTCGTTCGTGGAGCGGTTGCTGATGCTCGACGTGATGACGTCGGCCGGTCCGTCAGGCGAGAGCCACTCCTGAGAGAAGACGGCGACGGGATGGACCACGCCCCAGTCGATACCGATGTCCAGAGGCTCATTGTCACGGACGGCGAAGTCAATGAAGCTCTCGACGGGGTGGATGACGTCGCTGAAATAGGCGTCGCTCATGTCGATGAGGAGGCCGAGCACCTCCTGTTGATAGAACTTGTCACTGTACCGGCTGGCCATGCCTTGCAGGTATGAGGCCCGCAGAGCACAATTCTCGGTTGACGCCGAGCTGATGATCTTGTAGTCCGGGTCGCGAGCCCGGATCTTGCGCACCCAATGCGCGGCCGCACCCTTCAGCCCGCAGGGCGTGTTGGCGAGTAGGCACCGCATCCACCGGGTATTCGGGCCGCCTCGCATACGGCCAATCACGATGTCTAGAAGCTCATCCTCGTCAATGGCGCAGATGTCGCTTGCCTTGGCGAACTCGTCGATACCGCACACAGAGAGCGAGGGGCCACGCAGGGACTCGGGCTCGGAGAGGGTGCGGAAGTTGACACGGAAGCCGTTGATCAACTCCAACACCTTGTCCGTCTTCCACCAACGGCGCTCGAGCTTCAAGCCGTTGAATTCTTGGAAATCCCTGAGGGCTTGACGGACGTAGGGATATAGGTTGCCGGTGATATTCTTGGCGATGGGGGCGGCCAGCATGCCCTCCTCATGCGTGTTGAACGCCGCCTTGATGAGCATGTCGTGTACGAGGATGATTGACTTGCCACTGCCCACACCGCCGAAAAAATCGACGTAGGTCGCGGGCGCCTTGATGACCTCTATCTGTTTCGGGTTCCAACATCGTTGTTGAGTGAGGGGGTTGAGAGGGGGAGGGAGGATGCAGGATCGAATCTCCTTGTACGATGGGGAGGCCCGCTCGGCCCGCTTGAGGTCGTCGTCCTCCTCATCGTTGAATAGGGATTCGAGTTCGTCAGGCATCAGGCATTCAAGAGCGCATTGAACGCCGTGGAGAGTTTGACGAGTTTGTTGTTCGCCTTCGTGAGCTCGGCATCGTACCGGGCGATGAGCGCCTTCAAGGCAGGGACGTCGTCGGGGGTCTGCCCGGGAAGGGTGGCCACGGGGGCGGGAAGGGCGGGCTTGATGGGGGTGACATTGTCGTCGTTCTTTTTCATTTTCAGTCCTCCTTGATTTTGACGAGGGATGCTACATGGAAGGAAGCGGTGTAGGGCATGTAGGGATCTCTGCCGTCGTCGGCACTGCCGAACCATGCCACCTTCATGCCGTCTTCGTCCCTTCCGACTATGGTCATGCCGATGAAGGGGAAGCCCTTTAGATACACTCTGTCGCCTTCGCTTGGTCTTTCGCTGTCATTCATTTACTCTCCTTTGGTTTGGCCATCAAAGAATCGACAACGTCGATGTTGCCGTCCTTCTCGGCCTCTGTTGTAATCACCCTGCCCTGGGCATCCAGGGCGGGCATGTTCAAGCCGGGGATAAGCAGGGATACACAGTCCACCGCCAGGCCCGGATTGATCTCGTTCTCGGCTCTCATGCACTTTCGTAGGTCGTCGACGTCCTTTCTTACCTTGTCGTCGAAGCGGTCATAGTCATCAGGCTCCAAGATGGGATCGAACATCCGACGAATAGAGAGGTGATAGCGCATTTGAGTGTAGAACAATTGGACGGCTGCGCGGATGCTCATGTGGGCAAGATCAACACGGCCGTTGACGGGGACGTAATCGAGCAATGGGCAGTCATCGCTCTGGCCGTCGCCTCGCATGCGTCGTTGGGGGGCACGCTTGCCGAGGATGAACTCATTTTTGTGGGTGCCGTGGGTGACTAATTCGACTGCGACGGCCCGTCCAATAAGGCCCTGTACTTGTTTCCTGGTTAATTCCGACTTGGTTATAACTTGCTCGATACTTAATGCACCATCCGAAAGGGCATCCAAGAGGCGGCGCATATTCGGTGATAGGTTGGCCGGGTCGATGGGCTGCGACAGGTCGAGATGCTGCGTTTTACGACGCTTCATCCTTTCGGAAGACTTCCGCTTGTTGCCTAGCCCAGCCATTTTCTACCCCTTCCCTTGCAACCTACCGAACTTATTCGGTTTTTGGTAATAACTTATGTGGATGCACACT
>Ga0172381_10000675_pt1 | contig 41419 bp, 79 predicted proteins | sample Leawel6488metaG_FD_119754 | JGI IMG/M metagenome (GOLD analysis project Ga0172381, IMG submission 119754) | Leachate microbial communities from a municipal landfill in Southern Ontario, Canada - Leachate well 64-88 metaG | ecosystem: Engineered > Solid waste > Landfill > Unclassified | place... | reverse complement strand
TGGGTGCGCGTGCACAGTACGCACATCATGTTAGTGTTTAGTGCAATCAATGTGTTTGATTGCATCGTGCGCAAGGACATCAAGTGGATGTGCTATTGGATAGGTAGCACTACCATATTCTGGTCTGTGCTCATGCCCAAGTAGGGCATGCAGTAGTACTAGTATAGGGCATAGTGCATGTGTGCTATGCCCTTCTTTTATAGGGGCATGTACATAGCATGCCTACTACATTAAGGGGGTACTACTATGATGCAGTACTACGTGACAGGACGTAAGACATGGCAACAACGCAATGCCGACATGTTCATGTGCATGTTGGTGGGCGTGACGCTGCTGATCTGCTGCCTGTAGACATAGGCTGTATAAGGGGCGGGCGCATAGCCTGCCCTCTTTTTATGCAGTGCATGCATACAGCATGCAGAAAGGAGGTGATTGTCATAGATACTCCAATCGTGGACCCTATCAAGGCCCTGGTGGACTCCCACCTGGTTGCTTTGAAGCCCATGATTCAGAAGTCAGAAGTACGTGGAGCCAAGGTCGTGTGTACTGTCGATAAGTACGCCCAGACCATCTTTGTTGCCACTTATCGTGGGATGAAGAAGGCAAACGTGCTCCTCTCTGAGTCACGGAAGGCGCAGAAGTAAGGCGCCTGCCATAATGGAACCGACAATCCGGGGTACGCTAGCCACCTGGCAACAGAACGGCTAGAAGTGGGGGCCTAACAAGCCCCCTTTTTATAGGAACATGGGTATATCTGCCCTATCATCTAGGGTATAGGGGGCCGCCGCCCCTATATAAGCAGGTATTCCTTATATCCCTATACATCTATAACATAATGGCTTCTCCCACTATACGTAACATACTATAATGCATAACCATCTATAAAGACCTTGACAACATAACTAGGTCCTTATTCTACTCTATATACATATTTAATACTCACTTCAAGGTGGGTACTAGGTTGTTTGGGCTATATCTCTAGGATATGGCTAAATGACTAGGTTGTAGGAGGTCTTAACTAGGAAGGGGGTGAGTCATAATGGCTCACATCTTGGTTAGCAGGGATACTGTGACAGAGCTTCTGTTTCAGTTGGAGATGAATCCGGAAGCCCGCAGGGCTGAAGGATCTATCTTCATGGGTAGGGATGGGGAGATCTACTCCTATCTCTATCAGGAGATTAATCACTTCAACTGTAGGTTGGGGAAGTGGGAGAAGATGTAATAGTAACTGGTTCAGGGGTGTGGCCGCCGCGGTCATGCCCCTTTTTATGGGTAGGGATTTATTCTAGACCCTACCAAAAGGAGAGTGCAAACATCATGAGGAGTATTACTAGCCTGGAAGAACAGGCGAACGGAGATCTCATGGAGATCACGTGCTATGAGGACGGGACGGTCGAGGTGTGGCCGCCTGATGAAGAGAAGTTCGTCAATTACACAGGGGTTTTGTATACTTACACCCATGAAGATGGGAGGGTGCAGCTCTTTGAGCGTCGCCGGGATCTTCCGGCAGGGTTCAAGTTGTTAAGAACCTTTAGAAAGGAGTGGCTGCTTCAGGAGGCTCTGGCGGATGGTAAGTTTCGCCATTACGTGTAGTTGATAGAGGGGGCGCTGTGCCCCCTTTTTTTGGAGGCTGTGTACCTCATGTTGCATTGGTAGGTGTACCCGCCGCAAGGCAGGGGATACCCCACTACTAGAGATAGTAGTGAGCAACTAGAGGAGGTGCTCCGTTGATTAACATCGACGAAGTGCTCAACAGCAGTAAGTATGGTCGGTACAACTCCGATCCTACCACTATGGCCTTGGGGTTCATTCATGGTGGGCGTAAGCCCTTCACGGTGAACGTTGCCAAGGATGGGACAGTGTCGAAGAAGGTTAACGACGCTGTGGTTTCCGGGAGGGCCTGCTGGGTCAAGAACGGGAATCAGGATCAGGTGGTGTACACGCATAAGAGTACGCACCCGGACAATGATCCGGATGTGTTGAAGGCTGATCCCTTCAACTATGCGTACTCGCGCTTGATGGATGGGGTTTCCAAGTTCAGGAAGTCCCATAGCAAGCTGTCGGTCAAGTACCGGCAGTTATTGCGGGCTCTTTACAAGAGCTTTCAGCTCATCTGTCCGAAGTTGGACTTGGTGACGTTGAAACAGGCCATTGAGGCTAATGCCGATCAGGTCTTGGAGTGGGGTGTGAATCCCACCCAGGCGGTGTTGGATGATATGGTCTCCATTGAGGAAACCATACTGGTGCACGAGAACATGGATCACGAGGGTGACTCGGATGATTATGATACCGAGCCCTTGATGAGACAGCTCTCGAATGGGCGTTCGTTCACGCCTTCCTCGCATCGTGAAGAGCGAGACCTTCAGGAGTGCTATATCCTCTTGAGGGATCTGGTGCATTCGGCTACTCCAGTCGAACGCGATCAGCTGTTGGATGAACTCCAGCAGAAGCTCTGCGATCTGCTCTTTGAGCATTCTGTTGCTCAGAAGAGCCGCAAGGACTACAGGCGCTTCCCTGACTATGGGAGGCTCAAGAAATACGGGGATCGTGAGATTCCCGCGAAGCCCAGCTTGTGGCCTACGCAGGAGGAGAAGGACGAGGCAGGTTTCGATGAGGAAGCCTGGCTCGCTAAGAACATTAGGGAGTGGCAGGTGTGGGTTTGTGACCTCGATGTGATGGACGAGATCCAGCACATCATTGGTGAGGGCACTGATCGCACTGTGGATACGCCTCAGTACCTGTTCACAAGGAAGCTGGTCGAAGAGATCAGACCTTGGGATGATGGGCCGAGGCCGCAGTGCTACTGGCCATCCGCTTCGGAGAACCAGTCCAACTGCAAGTGCTCGTGGTATCAGCGTTTCATGAACGAAACGCAGGAACTGCGTGAGCGGTTCAATGACCACTTGTTGGTCATGAGGTACAATGAGCCGCCCAAGACCAGCGGCGGCGTTCTGAAGGAGATCAAGTCGTTCTCCTTGAAGGCCGAACAGGTCATCTTGCAAGCGAATAATAAGCGCGAGCAGGAGGGCAAGTCGCCTTTGACAGCCGAGTGGCTGATGAGGGAGGCTGGATTCGCATCGTGGTATGTTGCCGAGTACAAGGCGTCCATGAAGCGTATCTGGGCGATGGCGAAAGCCAAGCCCTGGATCAACATGACCGCAGGTTGATCCGAAAGAGAGGAGGGTGGGGGCACAGTGCCCCTGCCCTCTTTTTATGGGTGCTGTAGCACCTAATCTTAGTTTGAGGAGGCAGTATGACAGCGAATCAAGTTGGACACGGGAATCTCGATACCTTCTACAAGGGCAAGGCCCAGAATAAGGCCAAGCTCAAGGAGAAGGTCGAGCGTAAGGCTGTGCAGGCTATGCACGTGGCCGCCAGCAATGGGATCACGATCATCGCTGATCTCAGGATCAAGAAGACGGGCAACTGGGCGTTGGATGCGCTCAGGGAGGATATCAGGAAGAACGGGACGGTCATCTCGTAACAGAGAGATGGCTATGCGTAGTGAGGGGGGCAGTAATGCCCCCTTTTTATTCGAATGCTTGTCTGGGTGTACCTGCCTAGACTAGGATCCGGGCGTATATGCCGAACATGTCCCTGTACCTATAATGCTTGCGTATATAGGGAATGACCCTTTTGAAGATACAGCCTTGTTGACGTGAAGGCCTTGCATTGACTTGTTCAAGGATGTGATTCTGTAGTAGAAAGGGATAACATGCCTCCGTTCTATGGTGGAGAGGTGCCTCTGGGAGGTACCGCAGTGGGCTTCTTGGAATACAAGATAGCCTTGTTGAAATACGATCTCACCTTTTATATGGGCGTTTGGGAGACTCGCCCGAATGCTGGGGTTTGGTACGATGACCCCGATGAGTGGTGGGAGAGCATGCTGGAAGTACGCATGTTGGAGGCGCGTATTCGTATTGCTCGGATGTGCATCAGGGCACTGGAGGCCTAGAGATGGAGAAGCATTTCGAGTTGGCTAACCATGATGTTATCCGTCTGGTATGGTTCAGCGGATACGTTTACAGTGCGGCAATGTATAGCACTGTCAATGAGATTGGCGGGGCGCCCACTACTGTACATGTGTACATATTCCATATCCCTAACAAGTGGGATAACAAGGAGCAGCAGGAGTGCATGCTGGGCATCCTTGAAGAAGCGGGTTGTGATTCGTTCCTATGCACGTGCTTGCTGAACTGGAGCATCAACATCAGCCAGCTAGGAGAGTAGGATGGCACGATATACTGAGCTGTATTGGGATGCGGCTTGGAAGAAGATACTTGCCCAGACAGGACAAGAGAGCCAGGTTCCTCCGGGCGGAGTGAGCGTGGACTGTGGCATATTCCTTGTGGAGAAGCCAAAGCCATGCTTGATGTGCAATCACATGACTCCGTTTGTTGTGATGGTGCAGCCCTTCAAAGAAGGCTCTTACCTCTGTTCAGAGGAATGCTTGAAACTGTGTACGGAGCCGCAAAGTGATATCCATCTTTGAGGATGAGATACTTTGGCAGAGCCACCTGCAAAGGCTTCGCTATGCGTATATTCCAGGCTATTTGCCCTGGATGAGCAAGATGAGGTTCAAGCTCAGCAGTGTTGAGTCTCTGCTCTTAGTCTTGTTTGGAGAGCGGATTGATGTTCAGTGGGAAAGCCTCGATGAGGGCTGGGCTCAAGTCGAGTGGAATGATGCTTTCGTACGGTCTAAGACACTGGGCGAGATAAACTATAAGTGCATACGCCTAAGAATAGACTGGACGGTGCAGAAGTTGGATCAACGTCGAGCGTGGGGTATAGTACTCCATGAATTAGGCCACTTATGGGCCTTGATATACAGTGGGGACTTGGGGGAGTGGGGACATAACTCCCAGTTTGTTGACTGTTGTGATGAGGTGTTTCAGAAGTTAGCTAGTTATCCATTCTTTGAGGAGGTTTGAAGATGGGAATGAAAAAGATGTTGGGTGTGATGGCGGCTGCCGCCATGACGGGTATCCCCACCAATTTCATAGGCGGAGGATTGGGCGACAACAGTCGCTTGAATCCCACGCAGTGGAAGCGCAAGAAGATGAAGAAGAAACACCGCCATTCGCCCATGCACCGCAGGTCCAGGGGCGCGTAGCAAATCTGTCCTGGGCATGACTTGAAACTGCCCCGCAGATCGCCATCTCCAACCGCGTAAGTGAGGAGATGGACTTTGTTCATGGCCGCACTTGAGCCACTACCGAGAGGGAGGTGTGCCCCGATCATGAAATAACACGTTAATACCCATTATGAAAAGCAAACTAAAGTGTAGCCGTACAGGTAGTACAGGTCTTCGCCGGTTATACCTGCACCTTAAATAACCGGCTGTTTTAATCCCTAAGGAGGGAAGCAGATGATCTACATCGGCAACAAGCGCAAGGGTAGTGTTATACCCGTTGGAATGCAGATGAGCATTGACCGCGCCACGTCCATTGGTAATCCATTTGAGATGGGTACTGATGAGAGCAAGCGTAATCTGGTATGTGACCAGTACGAGCAGTGGTTCAAGGATGAGGTCCTTACCCAGAAGAATGCGAGTGCATGGAGTTACCTCTGTAGCCTGTTGAGTTTGGCTATGGATAGGGATATCGTACTCATGTGTTGGTGCGCGCCGAAGCGTTGCCATGGTGAGACGATCAAGCGTTGGTTGGATGAGAAGCTTGCGAACATGAAGAAGTAATCCTTTGCCTGAGGAGGCAACATGCCGAGCCCCGAATACAGAGTCCAATCGTTCTGGCTGACCTGCTGGAAGCTTAAACAGCGTCAGGAGGCGTGGCGTCAACGTCTCATCGCTTTGCGCGCAGCATGTAAGCCGGCTGCTGTGAAGGAGATTCTGGCGCACGCCAAACAGATCCTGTCCTGAGGAGGACACATGTCTCGCTCACGTCGTCGTACACCACGCGGCCCCATTGCTTCTGCTGATTCTGAGAAGCAGTTCAAGCGTGAGACTAATCAGGCTTTTCGTGCAGCTGAGCGTAAGATCCTGAAGAAGTTGCATGATGATCCTGAGGCTGATGTGGATGCGCATTTGCCTAAGAAGCCTCACGAAGTGGTTGAGGAGTGGTCTGGCCCCAAGGACGGCAAGTCGTATTTCGGTGACTTGAAGAGGAAGGACCCGAAGTACTTCAATAAACTCATGAGGAAGTGACCCATGTTCAAAGAACTCTTGCAGTTCATCAAGGAGAAGTACGCCAAGGAGAAAGCCCAAGCGGATGAGGCGGAGGAAGCTCAAGCTCTCACTTCCGCGGCTTACCACCGCGGATACGCCGCTGCCTTGATGCGCGTGCAGATCGAAGTCTTGAGGCACGAAACCTTGCGTTTGGTGGGCAAGTCCTAACCCCCGACTCCTGGTAGTACCGGGCTGGTTAGGACCTCCTCCCTGGCCAGCCCACCCCTTTTCTAAGGAGACATCGTGAACCTAAGCGAAAGACAACCTGTTGTTGGCGACTTCATCAAGATCAATACCCTTGAGACAGAGGATGCTGGAATGCTTGGTGAGATCGTACGTGTTGATACTGACACAGCCCAGGTGCTCTGGGAAGATGGTGAAGTGACAACTGTGTCACTGAAATCTGTGACATTCAACTACTTGGATTAAGGAGATAACATGGTCGACTGGATGAAGAAGCTACTGGGTGTTGAGCAACTAACCCCAGCACAGAAGAAGTACCAAGAACTCTTGGAGCTCATGCGCTTCAGGAGCCTGATGAAAGCACACATGGATATGTTGTGCCAAGGGGATGCTCTTGAGCTTATCAAGATGGATCCTATTGCCTCAGCTCTTCTCATTGGTGAGGCGCGTCCACGCTTGGACAGTCTCATCGATCGTGTGATCGCAGAAGAGGCGCCCAAGTACCTGACAGAGGACATGGTGGATCATCTGTTGGCGTTCTACAGATCACCAGTTGGTCAGAAGATGTTGGATGTGCAGCCTGCAATGTTGCAGGGCATCGATACTGTCGCTAAGGCAGCGATGGAGAAACTCTTTTCGGAGGTCGAGCGTGAGCAACGAGCAACCCAAGCGCGAGCGTAAGAAGGAATTCCTGGGCTTGAAGAAGCTCCGGAACAAGTATGCCACGAGACCTGAGGGTCCCGAGCTGGTGGCGCATTCGCGCGCCGTACAGCAGGCGAAGGACAAGGAAGCCTTGGACTCGTACAATGCGTGGAGAGCCGCTGGCTGTCCCGTGACGTACTCTGTCCCTGTGAGTATTCGCTGAACCGGGGTTGTGCTCATGCAAGTAGAGCCTTCAGGCTCTGTTGAGCACAGCTTTGAAGAAGGTGGCTTGCAGGATTGACCGCTTGCCTGCATAAGATGGACCGCAAAGCGTCTGTGGCTTGCATTACAACCAATAACCGAAAGACCTAGCGGGGAGCCCTTTGGCGTTGAACCGGAAATGTCTAGTAGGTTTGCCAGTTGCATGCATCGCCCAAGAACATAACAGGCCGGAGATAAGGCTGCTGTCCAAAGGCGAGCCGAAGCCGGTGTAATGAATGCGGTTAACCTTTCTTGAGGAGCAGAGCATGCCTACTTGTTGCACGAGATCTGTCCCCGACATGAGCAAACCAGTTCGATCTGGCCACCATGGAATAGCTTCCATGCTTAACGGCTCGCGTCCCGAAAAGGAAGTACCAGTTGAGATGAGGCTTGTGATGTTGCTGCCTGGTAATCAGAAGCGGGCGCTGTTCCAGTGTCCAGAATGCATGAAGGTTGTAGTCAAGCCCGTGACTATCACGAGATAAGGAGCAATCATGTCCCGTTTCCAAATGCAACTACCCACAGGACGTGGCTTTGCTTTCGGCTTTGATACTGTGCCCTTGATGTATGGGTACTTTATCCAGATCTTCAAGGCCATTCCTCCGGATCCTGATCCTGATGAGGATTTCGACTGTCCTGAGTTCGATGCTGATTCCCTTGGTAAGACCAAGTGGCTTCAGCTTTTCGAAGAGAAGCTTACTCCTGCGGAGCAGGTAGCTGTGCGGGCATTGTTCAAAGCAGAGATTGGCAATATCTGCTGTGATCTTGACCCCAATGGTCAGAGTCATGGTCAGCTTCGTGTGACTGCACTACCGGCAGATTTCTTCGGTTCTCGTACTGAGGATATCAACCGTACTTAACTGGCAAGGAGAGACCTATGCCACCTACTGACCCATTAGGCCTCAAGCATCTGCTTGATGACTGTCATGACGCCTTGTCTTTCTGGGGAGTCCTCATTGCCAAGGAGCGCTTCAAGGATAAGGTAGTTATTACACGTACAACTACGCATTTCAGGTTGCATGTGGTCGGCTTCAAGGCCACTCACGAGACAGTTCGTGATGTGGAATTAGACGGTGGAGCCGGGGAGTTCGCTAAGCCCCGCTGCACTGAACTCACATTTAGCGATGTCGATTCGAAGTTCCGAATTGGTCGGTGAAGTTAAGCCGACCTGAATAATCCCACTTGGAGGGATAAGAATGAGCAATACATCAGCACCGACGGATGCCAATCGTGACACGCTGGACAAGAAGCACTACGTTGTGCAACCTGTCGATGATACGCGTGTGCAGGTTGTCTACAAGAACTGGTGTTCTTGGTATGTCTACAAGAACCTGGATAGCGCTGGTAAGGCGCATCCGAAGGCTGGGAAGTCCATGTGGAATCCCACTACGCACGAGCGCTTGACGCTCAGGCACCCCAACCGCATGTTGATGATGGGTTATAAGTTGACCCGTCGCTTCATGCCGAAGGTGCCCAAGGCTCAGCTCACACTTCCTGGTATGACAGCCTAAGAACTCGCTGTAATATCCCCAGGGTAATCCCGAGCTACTGCGGTTAGGCCCTCGACACATGGGGAGATGGCGGATATGATGTCGTACTCCGCCTGCCTTTCAAAGGATCATCCATGTCAGCAGAAGACTACCTGAAGCTGCTCCGTCAGGTTGTGACCCATCCTGCAATTAATGCTTTAGGAACTAATTGGCAGGATAAGGCGCAGCGCATCTGCGACTGGAATGATTCTAAGTCTGCTGAGGTTCTTGTGAACCAGCAGTTTGAAGTCATCCGTAATAATACTACGGGTGATAACTTGACCTATGCCATGTTGGATTGGTGCGATAAAGTCAGGCGCCTAAAGGGATTACCTAAGCCTTAGGAGTTTCCTATGGAACTAGACCTCAAAGAGCGCATCATTAAGGCTCTGACAGAACTTAAAGATGATGCTCCTGGGAGCTGCCGTACCAAGGCTTGTCCTCATTTCATTGTGTCACGTCAAGGGCCAGATTGGTATGAGATACATACTGGTCGCTTTACGTACTTGGGCTCTTATTATCAGTGCTCAAGGGCTCTTGATGCCATGATTGAGCATGAGGCCGAGATGGTTCATCAGCCTCGGACTTGGGAACAGTGGGTTGTGCCCAAGAGCGGTGTACCCTCAAACAGTTAGGAGATACCATGCCTGAACCTGCTGTCAATCAGATGGCTGTTGAACTCGTGAAGATGGGGTTACCTTATCCTATCTATCTTGAGATCAATGGTATGGCTGGGGATCCTGTGTCCAGAATGGCCAGGCTGCTTGGCTCTTCCTACTACAAGCATCATGAGAAGGCTTCGCAGTTGCCTTTCTGCCTTTTCGTTAATGCGCAGAAGGAATCTGATGGGTGCTGGGAAGTCTGGCGCCTCCAGGATGGTTGTGCACATCTCATCCGGCGCTCATATGTTCCTGGTCGTGTGGGCAATATCAAAGGGGGAAGCCTTGGGCCTCCCTTCTGAAGATAATATCCCTCTGTCAGATGAACAAGGGGATGTTGACTGCGAGATCCACGATCTCATCTTCGACGACCATTGTGGATGTAACGTCTGTGTCCATTGTGGCTATCATGAAGGCCTAGCCCGTTGTTTCTGTGGCTGGGCCATAGATGGTGGCAATGGTAGAACTCAGCTCGAAGAACTTGGCGAGCAGATAGACGATGACTACTAATGAAGATACTCTTTATAGACTTTGATGGCGTTATCGTCCATTCAAAGTATGAGCATGGGCGGGATGTGGATCCTGCCTGTCTTGCACGGGTGCGTCGCATCTGCAAGGAATCTGGTGCTCAGGTTGTTATCCATTCAACATGGGTATATCTTCACACGCCTGAAGAACTGAAGGGTTATGTCTCTGGCTTGGCTGAACATCTGCATCCTGACTTTGTGGCAAAGTTGTCAGCTGGCCGTGGTCTCGATGCTGGCAAGATAGAAGCCATTCAAGAGTGGCTTGACGCACATCCTAGAGTGGAGTATTATGCCATTCTAGAGGACGAGATGATCGGTGACATGAAGAAGTACCCCATAGTCTGGATACCAGGTGGTTTCTACAGACAAGGGATTCAGCATCATCATGCGACGATAGCTGTGAGGGTGTTGAACGGAGAGATGGTGGTGAATAGATGAGTAAAATACCTTTATCATTAAAAGATTGCTCAGATGAGCAATTAGAGTATTTGATGCTTGATGATCCTATCCATTTCGGCCATACCTTGGATCCTTATCCTGGAGTACGGCTGTTATTGGCGCTTTATAAGAGGCTTCAGGGTGAACTGGAGAAGTGGAGCAAGGGAGAATAATATGCTGAGGGTGTTGAACGGAGAGCTGGTGGACTATGAGAAGCCTGCTGATTGATGATGTCCGGCAACCGCTAGACTACAAGACTAGCATTGCTCGGGATACCAAGGCTGGCTGTGCTCTTGTTGAGCATGGTGGCCCATGGGATATACTGCTCCTTGACCATGATCTTGGTCCTGGTGGCTGTGGCCAGACTATTGTCGATCTTCTTGAGAAGATGGATGCCACGGACAGACCTGACATGGTTGTCATTGTCAGCATGAATCCTGTTGGTGTTGAGAATATGGCCCGTGTCCTCAAGAAGCTTTACTACTTCGAGGCGGGCAACCGCACGTTCTCTATCTCAGAGGAGAAGTTCAAGACCTATGAGGATGGAGAACATCTCATTGGTGTCAGGAGCTAACATGCCTCCACAATGCCGCAAATGCTTCTGCCACCATCTCTCTACTGATCCCTGCCGACAATTCTGCCCTATGACGGATGAGCAGCTCATCCTTGTACTACAGAATGTTGTAGTTGGAGAGTATGTTGATTCGGCTGTTGCTGCTTGGGCTCTTGCTACGGTCCAGCGCAGAAAGGATGTTAGCCATGCCAAAGTCTAAGACACTTTATGGTCGGCTAGTTCCTGGTGCGTCAGCACCTGGGGCTGAACGGCCGATTCCTGTTGGTATTCGTGCCAAACTGGATGCCCTATTGAAGCGGGCATTCATGTCAGAGACTAAGTTCAAGGCTAGCCTCATGAAGAGGCGCCCGGAACTATTCAAGGAGACGAAATGAAGGGTATAACTGCGGCTTTGATGTGGTTCGTCTGTGTTCTGCTCTTCATGACCTTCAACATCTTTGTTGGAGGTTTCTGTGTCGAGTATGTCATCGAACATTGGGCATCCTATCTTAAGGGTGTCCCTGTGGATGTTGCCTTCTGGAAATGCTGTATCGCCGGCTTGTTCTTAGGCGAGATCGCAGTTCCGTTGGCAATCTTGACATGGATCGTAATGCTTATTCTGTGAGGGGTAGCATGAGATACTTGAAATTCATCTTCCTACTCTGTATAGTATGGCATTGGCAGTACTGTAAGGATGCTAAGGAATTGGGAACTGCGCTGCGCTCAGTACAGGAACAAAGTCCCATTGAACTGAAGGTAGTTGTTGATCCACTACATTGTGACTTATGTACGAATAGTTACATTGTCTTGTGGTCAACGGAGTGTCCGCCTAAAGCGGCGCCGGCTCCAACACCACTTCCAAAGCCTACTCCCGATTGGCGTGTGATGCCGAAGAAGTATAGGACACCGAATCCGCATTGGCATCCAGGAGATCCTACTCCAGCTCCTAAGTAAGGTTTTAGATGATCCGCTTCATAGGTGATGTCCATGGCAAAATCGCTGACTACCGCATGGTACGAAAAGCAGCTACGTGCTCAATTCAAGTTGGGGATATGGGAATTGGGTTCGTTAGGAATCCTGCACTTATTGCTGATGGTCACATGTTTATACGTGGGAATCACGATAATCCTGCGGAATGCAGGGCCCGAGCAGACCATCTTGGGGAGTATGGTATTACTACTCTCGGTTCTATTTGGGTATTTTATGTGGCGGGCGGCTACTCTCGTGATCAGGATATGCGGACACTTGGCCGAGACTACTGGTCAGACGAAGAGATCTCATACCAAGAGCTCCAGAAAGCTATTGACCTCTACGCCGAAGAGAAGCCGAAGGTCGTTGTCTCACACGAAGCACCCATATCGACAGTCCACGCAATGGGTTTTAGGGCTGACTCAACACGGACAAATGAGGCACTAGAAGCGATGCTTAAGATCCACCAGCCTCAGTATTGGATCTATGGGCATTACCATTTAGACTTCCGTGAGCAGTTAGGCAAGACCATGTTTATTGGGCTTGCTGAGTTGTCACACTTCGACTTGAAGAAAACAGATGTGAAGGAGTAGTTATGAAGACGAAGAAGATCCTTGGTGTCTCAGTGTCTTTACCTGAGAACGCTAACGATACCCAGGAGCTGGGCGAGAAGGCTGGCGCAAAGGTTGTTGGCGCCGGAGTTGCTGCGGGCAGCTTTGTTTATGGCCTTGGTAAGGGCCTGTTCAATGCTGTGGCGGACAAGCTCAAGAAGGATTTGCCCCCGCCTACAACTCCCACTACCTAATGGAGAATCCGCTTAAGGGTTTCCATGTTGCGAGTGTTCAAATCGAATGCTCTATCATTCCTATTACTGGTAACGTACGAGCCGAGTTTATGGAGGATGGTAGTCTAGTCCTCCATAACTTGGATACTCAGGAGCGATCATGTATCCCTATGGACTTGCTGAAGGGGATAACTTTCGAGACTGGGGACGCTCTTGCTCTGCGCCTGAAGGCGGAGAGATCAGAGAAGGCAACTTCTATGATCAAGCATCAGACCAGTTAAGGTATCAGTTTCGTGTTGTTGTGATCTACGATTGGAATCCCCTCCGTACTATCAACAATTCCCAACTCCGCGTATATGCTCAGATGTTCTCTAACAAGACAGGTGAAGCTTGGTTCGTCTGGTCAGAAGACGAGATAGATCAAGCGTTTGCTTTCTGCGATCGGATCAACGATTCGTGGTGGCATATGCGTTGTCGTGAGAACATAAAGGTACGAGGGAGTTTACATGGACGCAACCGTCATAAGTCACAAGTTGATAATAGCGGGCAGCCGTGACATCTGGGATATGCAGCAGGTCATTCAGGCCATCAAGGACTCAGGCTTCATCGTGAGTGAAGTTGTGAGTGGCGGAGCCCGAGGCGTTGATAGGCTTGGCGAGGACTGGGCCAAGATCAACAAGGTTCCCGTTACAAGATTTCTTGCTGACTGGAATAAGTACGGCAAGCGTGCAGGATATGTCCGCAATGCTGTCATGGCATCATATGGAACGGCTCTTGTAGCTGTTTGGGACGGATGTTCCAAGGGTACGAAGCACATGATCGATTTGGCTGCCGCGAAAGGCTTGCCAGTTCATATTCGTATCGTGTAGTTGACTGCAGTTAACCTGAGCGATCGGGTAACTAATTCTCTTACGGAGGTAGTACAACATGCAGAAGATGCGTGGGTTTCAAATTCAGGCCGATGCCAGGTTGACCAAGGATCCTGAGCTGCGTTACACGAAGGGCGCCAAGCCCGTGTGCAACGTGCGCTTGTGCGCGACGTATGCGTACAAGGGCCAGGACCAGCAGTTCAAGGAGAAGCCTTCTTACTTGAACGGCGTCATCTGGGGCCCCAGGGCTGAGAAGCAGGCGGAGACCCTCAAGAAGGGTTGCCTGGTCTCGGTCGAAGGTCGTCTCCAGAGCCGCTCCTGGAAGAACAAGGACAACGCGACGCGTTCTACGGTGGATTTCATCATCACCGGGATCACCTTGCGCAGCTTTGCGAAGGATACCCCGCTTCCTGAGGGTGACGTGCCCGAAGTGGATGCGGAAGAGCCGGTGGCTGAGCTGCCGGAAGGCGAAGAGAGCGCCACGTAGTAACTCTTGTAGGGAAGCTTGCAGCCTGATTAACTGCTCGTAGGGCGGATGTCACTCCAAGGGCGTCCGCCCAATTCCCTTCTAGTAAAGGTGAGTATGGAAATCCATAAAGTTGCCATTCGACCTAACGGTATTGTTGAATTCATCTACTCAGATGGATTACGCAAGGTACTGTCAGAGGGTAGGAGTGAGATCTTTAGGGCTTCCCATGTTGAACCTGATGAGAAGTCGCTGTGGTGGGCTGATATGAGCCCAGTAAAAGGGCCTAAGTTAGGGCCTTATAACACGAGAACCGATGCCCTAGAGGCTGAGGTTAAGTGGCTGGAAGTTAATTATCTCTAGCCAGTCTAGAAGGGGTGCGAAATGGCTGACGAGCTGAGCATTACGGGGCGGGGCCCAGACTATATCGAGTTTGGGTGGCGGTCGATCCGGTTCAGGATCAAGGGGACATGGGAAGGCGGGCGTTTTCGTATGAAGCCCGGCAAGATCTGGTCTGCCGAGACTCGCAATAGCCTTCGTTATACCGATATCCCAGGCGCCAATCTGTTGTTCCATGAAGCGTACAAGCGTACATACGATCTCATCGGTCCCAAGAAGAAAAAGAATGAGGACCAGCTGTCACTATTCGGGGGTTAGTCGTGGTCGAAGCTAGTGGACATCTTTCCAACATTGATGCTGAGAAGTACCAGCAAGAGGCTCATGAAAGAGCCATTGCTGCACTGCTCGATTCACCTGTAGATTTCTTGGCTTTGATGTCAGAGAAGTCTACACAATTTACGGGGGAGGACGAGAATGCGGACTAAGGACTTTAAGGCGTTGTGCAGTGTTTTTGAGGTTCCGGGCCAGTATCGTAACTACTGCCGGGAACAGAGGAGTAATCCTCTGGCTTTCTCCAAGTCATATGAGGATGTCATCGACTTGGTGAACTATAGTTCCAAGAAGGCGTTGATGCTCTGGCTCATGAATGCGGCCAGGGTCTTGGAACAGCATGGCCAAGATGCCCTGCGTCATTCCTTCACTGTCAAGGCTGCCAGGAAGTTGGGTCTTCCTGAGGATCACGAGACTGTGGGAGTCGAAGCGAAGCATAAGTTCCTGAGTTTCATGCGCCATTATGACTCAGTGGTCACACAGCGCAAGTTGCCTGTGACTTGCTTGGTCTACAGCATGCGTCCCTGGAACAAGCCCGTGACCGAAGCCATCATGGCTTTGCATGCAGGCAAACAGGAGCCCGCAGAGTTCTTCCTTCACACTCTTGTGGAGGAGAAGTTCTGGCTCGAAGACGATAAGGGCAAGGCCTCTTCGTTCCTATACGAGACCGATTCCATCGAGAGCCGCGATGCGGCTGTCAAGAACTTGTCCATGATCTCGGATGTTACCGAGAAAGCAGCTCAGTTACTGGAGCTCGGACTCCCTAAGGAAGAGACTCTCGACTTCCTGGAGAACATGGAATTCCGTCAGATGCCCAAGTTGCCTGAGTTCATTGGGCTCTCGCCGTTCTTCTTGAAGGAACGGGTTCAGCCAGCACCTCTGGTGCCTTCCAAGGCGAAGTTCCCGAAGACAACCATTGCCGATCCTCTGGAGCGTGAGGCATTCGAACGCTCTCTGGGAAAGGTTGAGTGGGTTGGTGGGGAGCATTGCGAATTCGGAATGCTGCTCGATGTCGAAGGCCGTATGATCGCCCAGAAGTTCTGGGACGACGAGCTTCGTGATCCTTCCAAGGACGAGTTGGATGTGGTTAATGACCTCAGCCATTCGCCTCGGCAGGAGCGGGTTGAGGAACGCTCGATGGAGCGTGCTCACAACAAGCGTTCGAAGCAGACCGCAGACCAACAGGCTCGTAAGACTGAGCGTCTGGTTCTTTCCAAGACAGACCCGGCGGCCTATGCTGCCCTGTGCAAGACCATCTACGCTTCGCTGAAGGAAAAGGCGAAGGAGTTAGCTGTGAAGGGCATTTGCGTGGACGTGAACTTCCTTGCTCGCAAGGAAGGGATAGTCCCTCCGCATTAGTTGAGGCACCGACGGGTAACCCGTCGAAGAGAACGCGCGTTAGAGTAGCGGTTACTCAGCAGGCTCATACCCTGCGCAGCCGGTTCAACTCCGGAACGCGCAACCAACATTTGTGGAGGTGGTTCGAATCTACCCCCTGCAACCAATTTTAGGAGCTAGAACTTGGAATACCGTAATACAACTCCATATAATGTCGAAGACCCGAAGCAGTTCATCGATATGCTTCGGACTCAGCTTGAGAGTTATCTCACTGAGTATAAGTTGGAGTCTTGTGTTCTTGGTGTTAGTGGCGGGCTTGATTCTGCCCTTGTGGCTGCAATAGCAGCTCCTATCTGTAAGAAGTTGCATGTTCAGTTCATCTGCGCCTCTCTTCCTTCTGCTACTAACAAGCCTGATGAAGTTGATCGGGCGAGTCGCACCCTTGCCTTTGGTAGTTCTGCCATCATCCGTCTCATTGACGAAGACCTTGTTTCGATTCCCTACATCTCTGCTCATCCTGATAAGCAGGAGAAGATCCGCCTTGGTAATGTCAAGGCTCGTGTCCGCATGATCCTTCTTTATGATCTAGCTGGTCATTATAAGGGGATTGTTCTTGGTACAGATAACTGGACCGAGAAGCAGCTTGGCTTCTGGACACTTCATGGCGATGTGGGTGACTTCAATCTTATTCAGAATGTCACTAAGTCTGATGTCTATATCCTAGCTCAATGGCTTGCTGACCATGAGTTAACTGATGGTCTTAAGCAGGTCATGCTAGATACCATCGCAGCTACTCCGACAGATGGACTAGGAATCACTAGTTCAGATCTTGAACAGATCGGTGCCTCTTCCTATCAGGAAGTGGATCGAATTCTATTGGGTTTCTTTCAGGGGCAGTGTGCAGACCCTGGTCACCCAGTGATTCAACGCCATGAGCGCACGCATTTCAAGCGGGCGAATCCTAAGAATGTGGGAGACTAACATGATCGTCAGTATGGATGTCGATGCTCAGCGTGGTTTTACTCCACTTTGTCCTAATGAGCTGCCCGTGGCAGATGGGGACAAGATTGTGGATGCCCTGAACGCTCAGGCAAAGCTTGCCCAGGCACGAGTTGGTTCCAAGGATGCACATCCTCAGGATGCTCGTTGGACCAGAGAGACCCCCTTTACTCCTGTGAAGGATTCGGCCAATGTTGATCTCTGCTGGCCTCGCCATTGCGTAGTGGGAACTGAGGGCAATAAGCTTCTGCCTGGCCTTCCCAATGTCATTGACTATGATTTCTTCGTCTTCAAGGGCTGCGAGCCTGACCTCCATCCCTATGGGGCTTGTTATCATGACCTGAAGGATACTCTCTCTACGGGTCTGATCGAGTACCTTAAAGGTATCGGGACCAAGACTGTCATTGTTGGTGGTCTAGCTACCGATTACTGCGTGAAGACAACTGCTCTTCAGCTTAAGCGAGCCAAGTTCGATGTTATCTTGAACTTGGAGGCTTGCCGCGGTGTTGCCCCTGAATCTTCTGATAAGGCTATCGAAGAGATGATAACAGCCGGGATCAAGGTTGTTGCCAAGACTAGTGATATCAAGGAACTGCTCAAATGATCAAGTCTCTTCTCGATAACGACCTTTATAAACTCACCATGATGCAGGCTGTGTGGGCGAAGTTCCACAAGGCTCAGGCCGTGTATGAGTTTAAGTGCCGGACCAAGGGTGTGGTCTGGACTAAGGAGCAGTTCGAGAAGCTTGGCGAGAACTTTGCCTGCTTGCAGGGCCTTAAGGCTACAACGGCAGAGCTGGACTACTTGTATGAAACCGGCCTTTTCAAGGACGAGTTCATCGTTTTCTTGCATGGCTTCGAGCTGGGTATCGAAAGCCTCGGGCTTGGATGGGATGAGAAGACAGGCGAGCTGGACTTGTCTATCTGTGGTTCTTGGCTGGACACCATCCTTCTTGAGGTTCCAGTCCTTGCCATCATCAACCAGACCTATTTCCAGACTAAGAATAACACCGAGGGCATTTCTCGCATGAATGCCAAGATCGAAATGCTTGAGAAGTTGAGTGATCCTACCTTCAAGTTTGTGGACTTTGGTACCCGGCGCCGCTACTCTCGTGAGTGGCAGGAGCGTATCGTCAAGGCCTTGAAACAATTCGCTCCCACCAACTTTGTTGGTACCTCGAATGTCAAGCTTGCCATGGATCACAATCTTCCTTGTGTGGGGACCATGGCTCATGAATGGATCATGGCCGGGCAAGGGATGTGCTGTGCACCCCGTCTAGCTCAGCGTGTCATGCTGGACAAGTGGGCTGAGGTTTATAAGGGCAAGCTGGGCATCGCCCTTAGCGATACTCTTGGAACCATCAACTTCCTTAAGGATTTTGATGGCCGGCTGGCCAGGATGTATGATGGAATGCGCCAGGATAGTGGGGACCCTTATAAGTGGCTTGAATGGGTCCTTTTCCACTATAATACTCTTGGCATTGATGCCAAGACCAAGCGAGCTGTCTTCAGTGACAATCTGTCAATTGGTACCGCGCATAATATCCATCAGGCTGTTGCTGGACGTATCCAGGACTCCTATGGAATCGGGACCAACCTCACTAATGACTGCGGGCCTGAACCGCTCAATATCGTCATCAAAATGACGGAGTGTAACAATCACCCAGTGGTTAAGTTTAGTGATGTTCCTACTAAGGCCATGGGGGATGACTTTCAGCAGCAGTTGATGCGCAAAGAGTACGAATATCAAACTACGCTTGTCTAATTCGAAGGCGTATTGTGGATTTTTATCCTTTGAAGGCCGCCGCCCTTGGAATTACGGCATTTTAACCGCAGAAGAATGATGTTGAAGAGCAGTATCTTTATTAGCATGATTTCTCAGGAGTTGTAGATGGCTATCGCTCCAGATCTCCCTAGGAGTTGTAAGTGCTCGTGCGGGAAATGTCTCACTGGAGATCATTGTAATATACTTGACAATGATTGTCAGGGAGCAGATGAGCAGGAGTTGTGGGAAGACGAGATAAGGGCAGCTGCAGGGTTGTTTGACTCGAATAGTATGTTCCCAGAAACGTTGGGACCAGCAGTAGATGAAGAGCAGGGTGAAGATACCCAAGAGTAGTTGAGAGCGTAGAACCCACTCGCGAACCGGGTGAGGCCTACACATTTTTGTTCTGGAGGCTGTACAATGAAGTTCAGCGGAAATCTGCGACTCGCATCAGTTGGCGAGCTGCGTCGTACGACGGTCAAGTCGACCCCTGTGGTCGAGTGCCGGTTCGCCGAGAATTCCTCTCGTTTGGTTGGAGATCAGAAGGTGGAGAAACATGAGTTCTTCACCGTCCAGGTCTACGGCAAGCGCGCGGAAAGCCTGGTGGCCAAGGGCCAGAAGGGTGCCATGTATGCCATCGAAGGCTACGTCCATCCCGAGTCCTGGGTCGAGAAGGGTACGGACAAGAAGCGCTCCACTGTGAAGTTGGTGGCGCAGTCCGTGCAGTTCTTGGCGCCGTCTAAGAAGTCCCTGACCGAGGCGAAAGCCTAGTTCAGTCGCCCTGTGGGCAAAAAGGGGCCTGGTGTGCGTAGCACGCTGGGTCCCTTTTTTTGATGCCTGTCTTGGTAGTGGCTAGACCACATCTTTGAGGAGTCTCAAATGAAGCAGACTGTCAAGATTTACATGCTGAACCCGCGGGCTATCTGCAGCCGGGTTATGAATAACCGCAATGAGGAAGATGCTTTTACCCGTGCATGCACAGGTGTCAAGCGGTCCACTCTCTTTGAGGCCATCAAGCGTGATGGCGAGATCAAGAAGCCTCTGACTGTTTTCAGACCTGCTGTGGCCTGCCCAAAAGGACCCTTCAAGGGGCAGTTGGCCGGCAAGATCGTCCTTATTGATGGCCATAACCGCCTAGCTATTGCGCAGGAGCTAGGACTAGAGGAAGTCCCCGTACGGGATTACGGGAACTCGATCTCTTGGGACGATGCCCATGCGAAGGCTACTGTCCTTAACATGGTGGACGATCCCCTGCACAAGAAGTTGTCCGATACCGACTTTATCGAGGCTGTCCGTAAGTATGCCTCGATTCAGGTGGTTCCTAACCCCAGCCTTATTTCACAACGGCTAGCCGACGAGCAAGCTCAAGAAGAGGGGTTCGTTGGTGATAAGGTCAGGATCGCTGAGGTCAAGAACTCCTACTTCACTAAGGTGAAGCAAGCGTGTGCTATCGCCGATAGCAAGGAGGCCGAGAGTCTCCTGCGTGGGCATAACATGAGCTTTAGCACAGCTGTGAAGGCAGCGATGTTTCTTCCCCGGATCGATGACCCGGCTGCTCGCGCTACTGTAGTTCGAGAGGTTCAGCGAGCCGCCAAGCGGGATGGCAAGCGGCAGATCGAGCGGAGCGTCTGGGAAAGTTTCGAGCAGCGCGTCTTGGATGCTAAAGGTGTGACTCCTAAGGCTATCTCCAGGATCGTCAAAGCCACGTTACTTGGTCCTCGTCGGCGCCTACATGGTCAGGAGTTGCGAGATATACGCAATTCTTCTCCGACTGGCAACAAGATCGTTCTGGAGCAGATTGTCTGGGTTGACAAGCCCTACAACCAGCACGAGGAAGAGAAGTTCATTGGGCAGGTGCACTGGGCTTTTCGTTGCCAGCGTGCTGGTCGAATGCTTTCGAGATCAACGAGTTCTAAGATGGGCTCATAGGAGCACCTATGCGTAGTCCTTCCTTTCCTATCCTTGAGCAATATCGCGCGTTCTCTTCCACGCAGCAGATCAAATTGGTTGACCGGATCGTTCAATATGACCTTCAGGGTATCCTCGGGAACCCACTGATTTATGATAGCTTGGGTACTACTAATAGGCCTATCGCGAGTTATGTCCAAGAGGTCATTAGTAGGTTGCCGCGCGAAGATCGCGCCCTCGCTTTGCAGATCGACCCTTTTGACCACTTGCCAAAGGATGCTTTTCCTGATCCTAGGGAAGTCGAGAACCACTCTAACCAGAAGAAGCAGGATCTCTATCGCTTGCCGGTGTGGGCCAAGGTTTCCAAGTACTTTGGTGGTCTCTCTGATGTGGCAATGATTTCATTGTCAGGCCCCAATATTTGTATCTGCGACAGCGATGAAGACATCCGTTTGCGACCCTTGGCAGAGTACCCCAGTTGGACTGCAGCGGGAGGTGGAGCCTACATTGGTATCACCAATAACGCCTTAGAGCACAGCCTAAATCTTCTGGGTTTCGAGCACTCCTTACTCCCGCGTCCTATCTTTGGAGATTGGGAGACTGTGATCTCTGATGCGTTCCTGGAGGTCATTGTTGCCGAACCTCGTGCCCTGTTTATCCACTTTGATGCTACATGTAGGATAGACAGCTTTCTTGACTCAGAGGTACTTTCTTCCACTGGGAAGTTCCTGCGCAGCGAAAGGCTGCCCTGGGTTATGGTTGTGAATACCAGCAACGCAGGCAACGAGAAGTCGACGGGGAGATACGTGCACACCGTCCTTTCTTCCGCAGAGGGTAAGCTTCGGTTGAAAAGGGCTGGTTTCAAGTTACTCGATCGTAGTCCAGAGCAGTTGATTACCAGCAAGACGAAGAAAATGCCTATGGCAGCAGCACTATTAGGATCTGTCGCTGCCTAGAGAAAGGGGTATATCATGGCGATGACATCAAAGGAACGTTCGGCCGCCGCACGCAAAGCGATTGCGACGATGCGGCGCGAGCATGGCGCAAACTACTTCTCGCGCCTGAGTAAGAAAGCTGCTCAGACACGTGTGGCGAATGAGCGCAAGTCAAGGTAGTTCGAGCCCTATGGGCAAAAGGGGCCTGGCGTGGATAGCACGCTGGGTCCCTTTTTGACCTGATAAATAAGGAGTTAGTTATGCCACTTGCTTCCATTCAGAAGGTTCTTTCTCTTACCCCTATCCCTGGTGCCGATGCCATTGAGTGCGCTCATGTACTCGGCTGGGATTGTGTAGTTAAGAAGGGCGAGTTCAAAGTTGGGGACCTTGGTGTCTATATCGAGATCGATTCTATCGTTCCTGATGTCCCCCAGTTTGAGTTCCTTCGGAGCAAGCATTTCCGTGTGAAGACGATCCGTCTTCGTGGCCAGCTTTCGCAGGGCCTTTTCATGCCTCGGGCAGAAACGGCCCAGAGCCTTCCTGAGGGTTTCGACGTTACCGATCTTCTCATGGTTAAGAAGTATGAGAAGGAAATCCCTGCTGAACTGCGTGGCACTGTCAAGGGTACTCGCCCCAGCTTCATCCCTAAGACGGATGAGGAGCGCATCCAGTCTTGTAAGCATGTTCTGGATGAGATTCGCGACTTGCCTGTTTACATCACCACCAAGTGCGACGGTTCTTCCATGACCGCCTACTACAAACTGGGCGAGCCCATGTCTGAGGGCGAGTTTGGTGTTTGCTCTCGGAATATGGAGCTGAAGGAAGATGAGAACAACGCCTTCTGGAAGGTAGCCAAGGCTCTGAATCTTCCTGAGAAGATGAAGGCTTTTGGCAAGAGTATCGCCATTCAGGGCGAACTCTGTGGCCCCGGCATCCAGAAGAACCCTATGGGTTTGAGCGAACCTACTCTTTATGGGTTCAATGTGGTCTATCTGGATGGTAGTGGCTATGCTGACTTCAGTCAGATGGCTCAGATCTTTGATGAGTTGGGTGTGACTCCGGCGCCCCTGCTGACTTCGAATGTCAAGCTGAGTGACTACCTCCATAGTGAGCCAACTACTGAGAATGTAGTTGCTGCTGCTGATGGCAAGTATGCCAATGGCTCTCCACGAGAGGGTATTGTGATCCGGCCAATGAACGAGACTTACAGTCCTACGCTTAAGGGGCGTATGTCCTTCAAGGCTGTCAGCAATGTCTACCTAGAAAAGGTTGAGAAGTAAGGACTAGGCAATGTCATTTACTGAACTTGATCCTAAGCTTATACCCAAAGACATCAATGGGCGCCTTATTGAGCCTGGGTATAAGGTAGTAAATAGGCGCTCAAGCTATTGCTCAGGCTACATAGGTGGCTATCTTCTGAAGAGAGGGAGAAGCAGAGAAACCTATGGCTGGTGGTATGTATCTCTTGATGATGTCGAAGCTGGTGTTCAACATCGTTTTCCTGGTTGGGACGATTATAGTGAGCTCTTCTATCTGGACACTAGTGTTCAGATTGTGGTTCCTGTACTCTCAAGTGCAGAAGTTGCACGGGTTGAGGATCTTAACGAAGGATTCAATATTTATGTGGGTCCTCAAGTTTGGTTGCCGAAACCAGTTCCGCCGCCTATTCGTCGCCCAAGAGCAACCCTGAATGAACTAGTTGATTAGGAGTAGTATGGAAACGTTCTTCACTGCGGATACTCATTTCTTCCATGAGATGTTGATCACTGGACGCGGTGGCGAGGGTTCGCCGCGGCCTATGTTCAAGACAGTTGAGGAGATGAACGAGACCATCGTTGCTGGTTGGAACTCTGTTGTTACCAAGCAGGATAGAATCTTCCACCTTGGAGACTTTGCTCTTGGTATGGCTTCCATTGCTGAGATGCAGGGCATATTCGATCGTCTGAATGGCCAGAAAATACTTATCCCTGGCAATCATGACATGAAGAACAACAAGGTGATCAAGCATCTTCGTTGGTCTGAGATCTATGAGTGTCGTCTTCTGAAAGTTGGCGGCCGCCACATTTGGCTCTCTCATTATCCCCATCTCTCCTGGCCAGGTTCTTGTCACGGCTCTTGGCATCTTCATGGTCATTCGCATGGGAACATCACAGGTCGTGGACATATCTTGGATGTTGGTGTAGACTGTAACAAGTTCACACCTATAGCTTTTCCCGAGGTTGCTGTTGCGATGGCTACCCGAGGTGAGAATCCCGATCAGGTTCCTGGTCGTACATTATCTGCGGAGGATGAGCTTTGAAGACGTTCCTACTTACAACATTCTTATATGTTAGCTATCTTTATATCATTGTTGCAGGCCTTTATGGCTGTGTGCATCGCCCTAATGCTGCGACTGAGCATTGGAAAGTCCAAGCTGCTCGTTATCAGCAACTGTCTTCATGTAGAGAGGCTTATTACAAGTACCTCTTCTATAAGCACTATGTACAAGATGATGAGCGTCGGCTCGATATATTGAAGACACTGTACGGTATGAAGATCACTCTAGGCCGTACTCCAGAGGAAATGGCCAAGGAGAATCTTACCATGCAGAATGTTCGTAGGGAGATCATTGATGACAAGGCTGCCATGCAGGAGTGGAAGAATCGTGCATGTGTCCGCTGTTATGGGATATCTGATCTTCTAAAGGCTGAGGAAGAGATTCCGAAGTGTCCCGAACTTGAGCAATAAGGAGACAGCATGACGGAGTGGGTTAAGAATTGGTTTTCCAACTTCGAACCTCTTGAGGATCCTATCATAGTTGATGGGGTTAAATGCTGGACCGTCGAAAGCTACTTCCAATCCCAGAAAGCTACTGACATCGAGACCCGTAGGCAGCTGGCAGCGTTGCCACCTGCCCTAGCTAAGAAAAGGGCTCGCTCCATTGAGCTTCGGAGTGATTGGAAGGATGTACGCGTTAGCGTAATGGAAGTTGGCCTTAGGCATAAGTTCAAACCCGGTACGCAATGGCACCAGAAGTTGTTGGCAACTGTGGGCCCCATAGTTGAGTGGAATAATTGGGGCGATGTCTTCTGGGGTGTTGATCTTAAGACAAAGCAGGGAGAGAATAATCTCGGCAAGCTTCTAATGAAGATCCGCGATGAATATGTCTCCCGTGATACTGCAAGTGCCGACATGTGTCGGCGATGTGGAGAACCAGCTAAGGACTATTACGGGCCTTATAAGCTGTGTTCTGCCTGCTTACCGGATGCTGCAAAGCTTATGCAGTTGTATGTCGAGCACTCTTTAAGTGCCGACGATATGATTGCTGGGCGCTTTACAATTCCAGACTATTGAGGTAATATCATGTTCAATTGTACAGGTTGCGGGAAGACTTCGAAGCCCACCGAGAAGATGAATCTTAGGCCGGGAGCTATGCGGCCGCAGGTTCCTCTGCACCCGACGAATTCGAAGCGGAGACGTACTCCTAACTCGTTCAAGGATATCGTCTACGAAGATAGGCTTTGCACAGCGTGTGAAATCAAAGCCCAGAAGACAGAAGCTTCTCTAGCCTAGGGAGAGATGGCCGAGTGGTTTAAGGCGGCGGTAGGGCTTTACTTTTACTATAAACCATGCTATGATATCTATAGAGGTATCATATGCGAATACCAAATACTACTTGTTTAGGCTGTAGTAAATCACTCTATCAGAGACCAAGCCAGAAAGCCTTAGGAAGGAATGTCTATTGTGATTTATGCTTTCCTACTATAGGAATGTCTCTACGCGGTGAGAGAGCTGCAGTTGCTCGTAACAGAATCTACGCAACTGCTTATATAGATAGATGGAAAGCTGGTAAAGAATCTGGGATGCGAGGTCAGACCGCAATTTCAGCGTATATTCGTAAGTATCTATTTGCTAAGTATGATAATAAGTGTTGTCGATGTAGCTGGAAAGAGAAGAATAAGACAACTGGTAAAATTCCTTTAGAGGTCAATCATAAAGATGGCAACCATAGGAATAACAAAGAAGGCAACCTTGAACTCTTGTGTCCTAATTGCCATAGTTTAACTAGTAGTTTTAGATCTCTTAATAAGGGATCTGGAAGGCCAAGAAAGTTCTAACTCGGAAGGGTGGCAGAGTGGCCTAATGCACCTGACTTGAAATCAGGAGGGCCCGTAAGGGCTCCGTGGGTTCAAATCCCACTCCTTCCTCCAAACCGTTGATCCCGCGAGGGGTCCGGGGGTTCGAATCCCTCTCTCTCCGCCATGCAGGTCGTGTACTATTCGCGCTGGAGGCTGTTCCGTGATACTCAAAGACCTTTTGGTTAAGGCTCATGTTCTCAAGGCTAGTGCCGAGGGGACTCCCGCTGAAGAAGTGGAGACCAATGATGCCACTCCTAGGCCTACTCCTAAGGCCAAAGGTCGTACCGTTACCAAGACGACTGTTGTCGAGACAGCTGCTCCCGACTCCTCATCAGCTGAGATCAGGAAGTTGCTTTATACTGCCCTGAAGAAGGCTGCTGCTGGTAGCAATGAGTTCGACTACTTCAAGTTCAAAGAAGTCCTTTCCAAGCTCTCCTCGCATATCAAGGACGAAGCTGCTCTTTATGCTGCAGCCGGCGCTACCGCTTCTTCGATGAAGGTTAGTGCTGAGGACTTGATTGCTAGTGCGAAGGAGTATCAGAGCATTCTGACCGATGAGCGTAAAGCTTTTGAGGCCAGTATCGAAGATACTCGTTCTGAGACCACGCAGAAGCAGGCAGAGCTTAAGGCAATAACTAGCCAGATAGCCAAGCTGGAGTCTCAGAAGGCTTCTCTGGAATCTGCAGTGGACGAGAACACTCAGCAATTAGATGCTGGTGTTAAGGCTTTTGAAGTTGCCCATGAAGAGCTTAATGGCGAGATCAAAGATGCTATTGCCAAGATCAAGAAGTACATCAGTTAAGAAAGGTAGGTAGTTCTACAATGGAGACACCCTCCAATCCTTTGGGGAAGGCTCGTTCGTTCTGGGCGAAGCCAGAAGGCACAACCGGGATGCTCGTGGCTTTGGGCCTGGGCGCCGCTGGCCTTCTAAGTCTTAACAAGATCCTCCCACTCCTTATCTCAGCTCTTGAGAATACCCTGCATGCCACTATCCTTGGTGTTGGCTTAGCAGCGGTTCTCTGGGTGCTGTTTGATAAGCGGTTCCGGACGCTGGCTTGGTATGGTTACCAAAGCCTTATGCGCTGGATTACCAGCTGGTTCGTGACGGTTGACCCAATCGGGATCGTCAAGAACTACATTCTTGAGATGAAGAGAAATCTTGAGAAGATGCAGAACCAGATCGGGAACCTTCGTGGTCAGATTACGAGTCTTGCTCGTACTATCACTACGAATGAGGCGAAGATCGACCAGTGTATGAAGCTGGCGAAGGAAGCCGAGAAACAGAATAAGGTCCCCGAGCAGATGTTAAATACTCGTCAGGCGGGTCGTCTGGATGAGTCTAACAAGCGTATCGAGACCCTTCGTGTGAAGCTGGAGGTCCTGTATCGCGTTCTCCGTAAGATGTCGGAGACTGCGGATGTGGTTATCCAAGACACCGAAGCGGAGGTCGAGTGCAAGGAAGACGAGTGGAAAGCTATCACTGCTGGTAACGCTGCTATGCGTTCGGCGATGGCCATCATGCGTGGCGATGTGGACAAGAAGGCTCTCTTCGAACAGTCAATGGAGTTCCTCGTTACCGACATTTGCAATAAGGTCGGCGAGATGGACAACTTCATGGACATGAGCCAGAAGATCACCAGTCAGATCGACCTGGAGAACGGCGTGTTCGAGCAAGAAGGCTTGAAGATGTTGGAGCAGTGGGAGCAGAAGGCTGATTCGGGGGCGTTGCTGAAGCCCTCCGATAAGAAGCGCATTCTGCGAGAAGCAGCTGACCCGAGCGCGGACATCGAGTCCTTGCCGGAAGTGAAGGTAAGTTCTTACAAGAACGTCCTTCGCAGGAAGTAACAGCAAACTCAGTTAAGGAGCTGTCAGATGACGGAAGGTTTCAAGAAGTTGCTGAAGATCTTGTTGGTCTTCGCGGTCTTGGGTGGTGGCTATTACTACCTCAAGTCCACGGGCACCATCAAGAAGATGAATGCGGTCGGTTCCAAACCGATCCCGAAGGACGCTTTTGGTGGCGGCAGCTCTGATGCCCCTGGGAAACTGACTCGGCCAATGACGGTCGGGCTCTGTACCTTCCCTGGTTATTCGGGCGGCCCCTATTACAACAACGGCTTCAAGGCCAGCGAGAATAGCGGATTCTTCCGCGACTCAGGCCTGAAGGTGCAGTTCATCCAGAACGACAATGCTGAAGGTGGTAAGGCGGCTTGGCGTAAGGGTGCGTACGATGCCTGGTGGTGCACGATCGACTCCTTCCCGGTGGACGCAGGTGGATTGGCTGAAAACGAGCCAGTCATGATCTTGCAGTCCGACTGGTCACGAGGTGCCGATGCTATCGTGGTCTCCAACGACATCAAGACGGTTGCTGACTTGAAGGGCAAGGAAATTGCTTGCGCTATCGGCTCTCCGTCACACACGCTCCTACTTTGGATGCTGTCATCCAACAACATGTCGATGTCTGACATCGAGTTGGTTACGGTCCAGAATGCGATCGATGCGGCCAGTATGTTCAAGGCTCGCAAGGTCAAGGCTGCTGTGGTTTGGGCGCCGGACGATTCCGACTGTGTCGCTAACGTCCCCGGTGCTCATGTCTTGGTTAGCTCCAAGACTGCCTCGAAGATCATCGCTGACTGCTTCTATGTCAAGAGGTCGTTCTTGGATGCTCATCCAGACGATGTCAAGGCATTGGTCCGCGGGTGGTTGAAGGGTGCAGCTGACATCAACTCTTCGGATACGGCACGCCGGAAGGCTGCTCAGATCCTTGCGGTTGGTTTCAACGTTGACGAGGCCTTCTGTTATGAGGGCATCGGAAACGTTCGCCTGTGTACCTATGGCGATAACCTCAACTTCTTTGGTCTGAACCGAGCCTATGTCGGCCAGACAGGCCAGAAGCTCTACGAGAAGATGGGCCCTCTCTGGCAGACCTTGAAGTTGGCCAGTGATACTATGCCTGCTTGGCGTGCTCTCACGGATCAAGAAGTTCTGCGTGGGATCACGGACCTGAAGCGTACAGCTGACCTTGCCGAGGGCGAGAAGCAGTTCGCAAAGCTGGATGTGGTTACTGAAGAGAAACTGCAGTCCATCTCTACCAATCGGGTGACGATCAACTTCGCCTCTGGTTCAGCTACACTGGACGAGACGGCCAAGTACATCATCCAGGACAAGTTCGGTCCTATGGTGCAAGGCTTCGAAGCTGCTCGTGTTCGTGTCGAGGGCAATACCGATAATATCGGTGACTCGGCTATGAACGTACGCCTCTCGAAGGCTCGTGCACAGGCGGTTGTTAACTTCCTTGTCGAGAAGTATCGACTGGACTCTGACCGCTTCGTGGTTCGTGGCAACGGGATGGATAATCCGGTGGCTGGCAATGATACCGACGAAGGTCGGGCTGCCAACCGTCGTACGGACTTCGAACTTCTGCAGGAGAAGTAATGTTCTCTGGTCTCTTTACACTGAGGGGGTCTACTTCCAAACAGGCCTCCTCAGTTATGACCTTTACGGGGATTGCAGCCCTTCTACTGATTTGGGAGCTCGCCGTCTGGTGCGGCTTCATCAGTGAGGGGTTGTTGCCCTCTCCTGTGTCAGTGTTTAAGGCCTATGGGCCTTTACTGCATAGGGATGATCTGATCCCCAATGTCATCTACTCATTCCGGCTTAACCTTTGGTCTTACCTAGAAGCAATTGCGATCGCTGTTCCTCTAGGTTTTATCATTGGTCTTTTCCCTGTGTTCAGGGAGTCCCTGCGAACACCACTCGATGCATTACGGTTCTTACCTATGACCGCTTTAGTTGGTCCCTTCATTGGTTGGTTCGGCATTGCCGACAATATGAAGATCCAGTTCCTTGCAGCTTGTATCGCTGTCTATCTGCTTCCAGTAGTTGTGCAGCGAGTGCAGGAAACGAACGAGATCTACGTTCAAGCAGTTCTTACGCTTAGTGCTAAGCAGTGGCATAGGATTACGAAGGTCTTCATACCAGACGTAATGTCTAAGGTATTTGATGACATTCGTGTCATGGTTGCTATCTCTTGGACTTATTTGATCGTGGCAGAAGGCGTTAACAACACGGGTGGCGTTGGTGCCATGTGTTATATCGCCGGCCGGCAGAGCAGATTCGATAAGGTATTTGCCATCTTAGTGGTAATTATCCTTATCGGGTATGTGCAGGACAAGATCTTCATGTGGCTGGACAGAATTCTGTTCCCCCACAAATTCCAAGGAGCTTCTCATGCGAAGTAAGTCATTACTGGTTGCGCTTCTGATGCTGATGGCAAACGTTTCTTTTGGACTGGGTCTCTCAGCCCGCGTGGATACCTCCACAAAGTACATGTACCGCGGTATCCAGATCGAGAACAACGCGGTTCTGCAGCCCAGCCTTTCTGTCTTGGCTGGACCTGTGGTCGTGGGTGGCTTTGCCAACTACAACTTGGACCTGAACCAGTACGACGAAGTTGATGCCTTTGGCTCACTTTCGTTCGGGCTGGGTCGCTTTGCTGCTACGGTCGGCGCCCAGGGTTACTTCCTTGATGGCATCGATGACATGGCTGACGTTAACATGTCACTCATTCATACTGATGTTAAGGGCTTTACCCTTACCGGTGCCTATAACTTCCTTAATTGGAAGGGTCTTTACGCTGAGCTGAACTATGGGTACCTCGTGCCTATGCATTCATTCTCTCTGGCTCCTACCATGGGAGTTGGCTACAACAAGGACTACATGCGTGTGGGCAGTGGCTTGTCCCACGTCTATCTGTCTATTCCCCTGACTTACCAATGGGGTAAGAAAGCCCGCCTTATCTTGACAGGATTCCACCAAGAACACTTGTCAGATGACTTCAAATCGGTTACGATGGGCCAGTTCAGCTTCGTCCGGGACATCTAACATGGCCAAGCAGGAAACTGACAACTATCTTATCGAGTTCAAGGATGTGTGTCAGAGCTATCCCGATAAGAAGGACGTAATCAAGGGCTTTGACCTGATCGTAGACCAGGAGCCTGGTACCGATAAGGTTATTGGTATCCTTGGTCCTTCTGGTTGTGGGAAGTCGACCATCCTGCGCTATCTCTCTGCCCTACAAAAGCCCACCTCTGGTGGTGTTTTCATCAAGGGCGAGCCGATTACGGACAACACTGTTGTAGGGATGGTGTTTCAACAGTATTCATCTTTACCATGGTATACTGTGTTGGAAAATGTTGCGCTTGGTCTTGAGCTTCGCGGAGTTCCTCTCAAGGAACGTACCGAGAAGGCCATGGAAATGATCAAGCTGGTGGGCCTTGAAGGACATGAGAAGAAGCGCGCACTGTCACCTGCGCTCTCAGGTGGGCAGTTGCAGCGCGTTGCGATTGGCCGGAGTCTTCTAGCCAACTCACAAATTCTCTTGATGGATGAGCCTTTTGGTGCTCTTGATGTGAGTACCAGGCTTAGTATGCAGGAACTGCTGCGTAGCGTTCTTAGCATGCCAGATGACATGACAGTAATGTTTGTTACTCATGACATTCCGGAAGCTGTCTATCTCTCGGATGAGATCCAGATTATGGGAGCTAATCCTGGGCGTATAGTTGATACTATCGAACTCAACTGGCCTAAGGATAGAGAGCCCTCAATCAAGCGAGAGCCGAAGTTCGTAAAGATGGTCTACGATATCGAAGATCGTATGGCCAAGTTGAAGAAGCAGAAGTAGAGATACTCAAGTAGCAACGAGGACGGGCTGTAAACCCGTTGCCCGCGAGGGCTTCGTAGGTGCAAGTCCTACTCTCTACACCATTGAGGGACTTATGCCTCCATCCAAACGTGTTCCTAACCAGGTTCCTGAAGGTACAAAGATTGTACCGTCAGAGCAGTGGTATAAGGACAGACACCTATACTTTACGACTATGCCTCGTGAGATGTGCATTGGGGTCGTGAAGGCTTGTGATTATGGCAAGCTCCTAGTAGTATGGCCCGAAGGTTGCTCTGGTGGCAATCCAGGCGGAGAGGCAGCTAATAAACTGCCTCGTAGTGAGTATGCAAGGGCTTGGTGGGTGAATGCCCCCGATATGCTTTTAGAAGGCTATGCCTTCGAGCCTGCTCCTGAACGTGCTCGTCCTAAGCTGGACCAACTAGTAGATTAGTCATGGTGGCCGAGTGGTTAGGTTGCGGCCTGCAAAGCCGCCTACGAGAGTCCGATTCTCTCCCATGACTCCATTTGAGGTCTTCATGAACCCCATTATCCAGAACTGGACTATCTCTCCCCATAAGTCAAAAGATGGACGTTGGTACTTCAGACTTCATGGTAACATCCATGGGCATCCTGACTACCCCCGGATCACTGATGGTGAGTACTGCCATACCTCCGAGATTCTCTCTATTGATTTTAGGGATAATCTTGTAGTTACTAGGAGTCGCACCTATCAGCTTGGGAAGCCAGAACCCGAGAGCACTCTTAATAAGGCTATGGTTCTCAATGAACTTACTAAGGCTTAAGAAGTTTGCCAATGGACGGGTCTATGCCCTCCAGACTCAAGATGGCTATCCTCTTGAGACGACGGACACATTCCTTCCCTCTTATACTAAAGAGGCAACTGGGCGCCGGCAAAATACCCTATCTAATACTGATTTAGGTAGCAGGCATAACCGGTGGATGGTTGGTGTGTCAGTAATGTCAGGCTGTCCTGTGGGATGTAAGTTCTGTGCGACTGGTCAGTTGTCTAGATGGCGTAAGCTGACCGCTGATGAGATCGTGGACCAGGTCAAGTTCATCGTTGGATCTAATCCCGACTATAACCCAAATGAGGCCTATGAGTTCAAGATCAACTATACCCGCATGGGTGAGCCTTTTCTGAACTTAGAGGCCGTAAAAGAGGCCATAGGACGCATTTCTGAGCTATTCCCGAAGGCCCATCACTACGTCTCAACTATCGGAGTCAAAGGCTCGACTTTTGACTGGATTCATGATAGGATAACCCTACAGTTGAGTTTGCACAGTTTAGATGAAACTCGACGCCATGCCTTGATCCCATATCCTACAATGTCTATTGAGGAGTTGGGGCAAGTTCGTACGAAGAGTGCCCTGAAGACGACGGTGAATTTGACCTTAGTTGACAAGGCCGATTTTGACATACAGGCTCTTAAGAAGTACTTCGATCCTATGTACTTCTTCATCAAGCTGAGCCCTATCAATCCTAATGCAACGTCTGAGAAGAATGGACTAGGCAAAGGGATTGTGCAGCAGATCAATCTGGTATAAGGAGTCTCCCATGGAAGATATCAAGAATCAACTCGAAGCGGCCGGCTATGACTTTGCCGTCGCGATCGCGACCCAAGCGGAGATTAATAACCAGGCAGCCTGCGGCCAGCTTGCCATCGTAACCTCCGAATAACAAACCCTTTTACCCTTGCGGGGACATAGCTTAGCGGCCAAAGCGTCCGGCTGTCTACCGGAAGACCTGGGGTTCAAATCCCCATGTCCTCGCCATATTTTCTCATACACGGCAGTGGTCCAACGGTTGGGCAGCGGCCTCCAAAAGAATTAGTATCCAAACTCTAATTGGTGTTATAATACTCATGGAGGGTATTATGGCAACCAAAGAATGGATTCAAACTCATCAGAAAGAGATGCGTGCTTATCGTAGAAAGCACTATCGAGCTAATAGAGAACAATATTATGCTCGTAATAGAAAATCTTGGGCAGCTAAGCAAGCTTTCTTAGATAAATTAAGAGATGTTCCATGCCCTATATGCAAAGGAAGATTTGCTCCTTGCAGTATGGAGTTTGATCATCTAAGAGACAAAAAGACTTGTGTTAGCACACTTGCCAAGAATTCTTGGTCTAAGTTAAAGGCTGAGATAGCTAAATGTGAAGTTATCTGTGCTAATTGTCATCGAGTTAGAACTCTTAATAGGAAGAAAGACAAAACACGTTAATGGTGTAGTGGTAGCATTGGTGACTCCAAATCTCCAGGTGGGAGTTCGATTCTCTCTTAACGTGCCAAATTAAGTAGACAGTGGGTTCGACTCCTACCTGCCGTGCCATCTACTTTAAGGAACTAGCATGAAGAAGATTGCCCAGTTTGTTGATGAAGCCTCAGGGCTTATCTTTAAGACTGCGAAAGCAGCTCTTAAGTCTGAGAATAAGCACCGCTCTATCAAGAAGATCTTTTCTTGGATAGGTAACCGCGAGAAGCGGACTCGGCGCAAGGGTGAAGACGACTGTAAATTCGCCAATGGTGGATGGTCTATCCAATGGTCGGAGGCTGATTACGAACGCCTCATCAATTGCATTTGGCAGGCTGTTCATGATCATGAGAGGTGGATCTATAACCAGTATAAGGGAGGCCTTACTCTAGGCCAGATAAGGGGCCAAAGTGCACTAGGTCACTACCTCAGTGATAACGATAGCTCTATTTATCACTGGTATACCTTGCAGATGGAAATCTGTCCTAAGTGTTTCCGGCAGTATGGACAGCCCTACTATGCAATCAATTGTCATTGTGATGGCACTTCGGGCGGAAGTGGCCGCGCCCATACAATTCCCACTCGGGAATTAGACTAGTAATACTAGACAGTGTGTAAGAAATACTATATAGTTTTACTTACAATGCTTCTATAGCTCAACGGCAGAGCGCCTGGTTGAAGCCCAGGAGATGGTGGTTCGAAACCATCTGGGAGCACCAATGGGGGATGGGACTGCACAGGGTGGTCGCCTGCTTTGCAAGCAGGATTCAGGTGGGAGCGTTACCCACATCCTCCACCATATGAAAGCGGACCTAGCTAGGATGCCGGCCCCATTTAGGGGGTGCGGGCTCCCCTAGATAACCACCCGCTCACTTGAGGATGTGTACTCCGAGGTAGCTTGAAGGTCAAGCAATCTTGTCATGGATTTCAGCATGGCAGTTAGAGCAGACAAGGATACACTTGTCCAACTCTTTTACTGTCCTTTTCCATGAGACATTAGTTGATCCGATACCAAAGTCTTTTTGGCTAGGATCCTTGTGGTGGAATTGTAAAGCTCTGGGTGACTTCTTGTAGTTACAAATACTACAAGCTCCTCCGAGATATTCAATAGCTCTCAGCTTTCTGCGCTGACGCCACTCGATAACAGAGTCGACTGGAGATTTATTAGTAGAAAGTCTACTAATACGTAGTTTTTCTCGGTACTCAGATTTACAGCTAGATGAGCAGTATGGACTTGACTTAGTGATAAGTCTTCCGCAACTCTTGCAGTGGTTAGTTAGCTTGTGTGTCATGTATGTTCCTGGGTAGGAAAATTGGTAACCCCAACCGGCTGTTAACCGGTAGAGCGTAAGCTCACTGTTGGTTCGAGTCCAACCTCAGGAGCCATATTCATTGTAACATGCTTAACCGAGAATGTTAAGGAGAAGTTTCTGGTTCGATTCCAGATCTCGGAGCCATTGAGAATATGATGCATAACCGTTTCCGTAAGAACTTTGATCGTTGTGAGGATTTCATTCCTAAGAAGGGGACGAATCCTAACAAGTTACTTACTGCTTGTAAGCGATACTGGAACCGGTGGCGGAGACGCCAACAGAAGAAGGCTAAGAACGAGGAGTTCTAGTTCCGGGATCGTCTAGCGGTAGGACATCGGCCTTTTCGGTTGACGTGCGTCACTTACATTGCTAAGATATTAGCAGGTGGTCCAAAGGTAAGACAGTAGGTTTTGATCCTACCAATGCAGGTTCGAGTCCTGCCCTGCTAACCACCTTAGGTGGCTTAGTATGACAACTAATTGGAGAAACAGACCAAGGGCCAAGAGAAGTGTTGTTTGGACAATTCCACGTGCTGAGTTTGCTGAGCTTTGTCGCACCTCAACTTCTATAGGCCAGATTCTAAAGAAGTTTGGTCTTGTTAATAAAGGTGGTAATAAAACCACGGTAGAGCGCCGAGCTAAAGAAGATGGAGTTAGTCTTTCGCATATTGCGCGCGGCTTGGCTTCAAACTTTGGAAGGAAGTTTGGTCCTGCATATAATAGATTACCTCTAAGTGAGGTCTTTTGTGTAGGGAGTAGGGCTAGCCGAAAAGCTGTTAAGAGTAGAGTTCTAGGTCTTGGACTCATTCCGAATAGGTGTGTCCTTTGTGGCTGTCCTCCACTCTGGCATGATAAGTTACTCATTCTTGTCTTAGACCATATTAATGGTATCCCAAATGATAACCGTATAGAGAATCTGAGATTAGTTTGTCCAAACTGTAACAGTCAGACTTCCACATTTACGGGACGTAATAACAGGAAGAGAGTTTAGCCGCGAAGCGGGGTTCGAGTCCCTGTCCCGGATCCAACGAGGATAGAATGTTCAACCCAGGCGACATCGTGATGTCTAAAGATGGAGAGGATGGTCCGTTTGTTGTCCTTAAGGACGATGGGGTCAACTTCTCTACTTGTCACATCGGTAAGCCAAGTGTTGGAGTTGTATCCAAACAATCCCTATTTGTCCCGATTAAGCGACAAGGACAATATGGAGGACACTGGAAAACGAACGCCTTTGACAGAATTGGGGCTATCTATCGCTGGGCAGAGCCTACTGCTTATACTCGCTTTAAGCAGAACCATAAACTTGTACTATCCGATGTTGAGCCAGGGGGCCCAACACGAGAAGAGATTCTTAAGCGTATTCAGTCCGGGCATCGTGTCCGGAAGAAGAAGATAGCTAAGAGGAAATCCCGACTGGCGTACATTACGGAGTAGTTATGGCCTTACGTAGATTCGAATGTGTTGAGGGTACCTCAAACAAGTTCTGGGAGATCGATGATGAGCCCCGGCCGGGACGTGGGTATCCAATCTCTTATGGACGCATAGGGGTCACTGCTAATCCCTATTATAAGATAATGAGTGGTTCAGAGTTCCGGAAGATGGTTGCTTCCAAGCTTGCGAAGGGGTATCGCGAGGTGGTTCCTTTACCCCATGGCGGCACTGGACATGAGCCGCGGCCTTTGCTAAGACGCCTCTCTGGCCCTCAACAGAGGAACTTAAAGCGTAAAGCAGTAAGGATTGAGAAAGCTATTCGTAAGAGAGCAATGCGTACAACGCCTCATCTCTCTTCGTTGGTAGATTGACGCGCTTCTAGCTCAACTGGTAGAGCATCACCTTGATAAGGTGGGGGTTTCCGGTTCAAATCCGGGGAAGCGCACCATAAACTCAGGGATCGTCTAATGGTAGGACGGCACCCTCTGAAGGTGCGTATAGTGGTTCGAATCCATTTCCCTGAACCATTTAAGTTAGTACTGATAAATCCGTAGGGAGCCTCTTCGGGGTTTAAAACCTTATGAGACCGAATAGAAACGGAGTATTCTAAGTCGGCCATGTTAGGCCCACGTTAAAAGCATGCAGCGTACTGTCCGACAATGCATGTGTAGAGCCCTACGGTGTTATGAGTACTAAAAGAGTTTTGATGGGGCCTGGAGCTTAGTGGCTCCCATTGCATTAGAGGTCATAATCAGATGCAAGAAAATGACCTGGGCCTATGAGGACTTAAGGAGAATATATGTCAGCGGATCATAAGACATGTTGGATCGAATGTGAGTGCGGGGATTATGATTGTGCCTCTCGTATTGAGGTATGGCACGATGAGGCTGATAACACTCATGAGTTTTACTTCTCCTATCAACCAGAACAGTATCCTAAGTATGAGACAGATAGAAATTATCTTAGCTATATTAATGGGCGCGATAATTGGCACTGGTTTCAATTTAAGTGTTGGTTGAGGGGAGTCAAGTTATATTTCCGCAATATATGGTATGCAATTACTGGTAAGCCCCAGTGGTGGTATGCTAACATGTCTTGGGGTCCAGAGCAAGCTAAGAAGTTATCTGATTTTATTCGTGAGAATTTACCTGATGAACCTAAGGTTCTTGATCGTAGATTAGATGGTACTGCATTTGATCCTAGAGTAAAAGGTACTATAGGAGATGTGCAATTAGCATGTCCTAAATGCGGGAATAATAAGTGGACCTATTCAGATGGTCCAATCATCTGTTCTAGGTGTTATACTGAAAGACCGGAAGAGAAGAAGTAATGGATAACTATCCTTTTACTTATGAAAAGTGTGTTTCCTGGTATCAGGTAAAGCGTAAGCCTACCTCGAAGTGTTCTGTTTGCCTGAAGATTTGGCGAGCAACAGAAGCTGCCCGAAAATGGCTCAAGTCTATGTGACTTGGGTCTGTAGCTTAGCAGCTAAAGCAACCGCCCTTTAAGCGGTATATCGTGGGTGCGAGTCCCATCAGGCCCACCAATTTGAGGTAGCTAACGTGCCCTGGTAGCTCAGCCTGGTAGAGCTTCCGCCTTGTAAGCGGAGGGTCGTCGGTTCGAATCCGACCTGGGGCTCCAATGCTACGATGGTCCAATGGTCACGACATCGGAATTTCAATCCGATAATCCGGGTTCAATTCCCGGTCGCAGTGCCATTGATGTAGACGCGGCCCGACGGTGCAAGCGGAAGCTATTCGGGCTTGACGGATAAGCTAGAGATTCATGCAAAGTATGGTTATTATGTCATACAGCGGCACTGACGTGGTGCTAAAGGGCATAGCTCACGTACTCTAAGTGATATCTGGTTATCATGTGACTTGGAAGGCTTGAGCTCGCTTAGGCCAGCGGTAGACCGCCTGTTTTACATACAGGATGTCGGGGGTTCGATTCCCTCAGCGAGCACCATTTGCGAACGATCCTGGAGGATCTATGTTTCTTAAGATACTAGTCGCGATACTTACTATAGCTGTTATAGTTATAGTAATCGGCGCAGCCCTGCTCTTCAATGCTTACATTGCTTCTAGCATCTACCAGATGCTTTTGCAGCCCATTATCAAGGTTGCTCTACCCCTCTACTTCTTCATGGGTTTATGCCTGGTGTGGGGTGTCATGATTGACTCAGGACTTAGGACTAATCTCCTGACTGATATTCACAAACGTCTTTGCAATCGTGACGACCTTGGTATAGCAACCAACGGGAATGAAGTCCATAAGACTTTCATGAATAAGGCTTTCTTCAAGGATATATTCATCATTCCGCTCACAGCTTGGGGAGTAGCTTTTATCATTCATTGGGTTGTGGGGTGCTAGGATGACTAAGCTTCATGATGCAATCTCTGAGTATCAGTGTCCCGGTTGTGTCTGCGGCGGTGCCCCATCGCAGAATTGTGAAGCTCTCAAATTGGACAAGGATGGTTGTTCTAAGCACGTTGTTGGAACATTCATTATGGGATTAGGCCACATTGTCCTCGGCTTACCAAAGGGTTTTGCTAGGGTTAGCGAAACGCAGGGTAAGATTCGTATCTTCCCTACTAAGGAAGATTACGCTTCACATGAGTACGATCACTTCAATGTGCCTGTATGGAAGTATAAGAATGAAAAGGGGCATGTTCTAGTTCGGGTATATATGCCGCGAATCGATACGAGTAGCATCCATATCCACATGGATGGCAGCTACTTTCATGAGATCCGAGCTACTTATACAGTTACAGACGAGATGCTGAAGGGAATGACTTCCTAGAATGGGTTCCTAGTTCAGTGGTAGAACAGCAGACTCTTAATCTGCCTATCTGGGTCCGATTCCCAGGGAGCCCACCAATTGCGGGATTGGTGTAATGGTAGCAAGTCACGTTGCCAACGTGAAGGCGCGGGTCCGATTCCCGCATCCCGCTCCATGGCTCGGGGTCCGGTGACCAACTTGGTTTCATAAGCCGGGTTTGCGTGGATCATCACCACGACGAGCTACCATTTAAGGAGCTAAAATGAAGAAGGTTCTGTTCATGTTCATGCTATTCTTTGTTATCCATCTTTCGGGTGGCAAAGATGTTGAGAGATACTACTTCCCTAACGCTGAATACAAGTGGCGCATTTGGGGAGGCGACGGCTCTGCCTATGTCGATGTAACAAGGAAGAAGAGTGGTTGTTGTGGCGACTCTGTATTTGTTGGATCTCTTCTGGCCGGATGGTACATCGTCGACTTTGGCGATGGGACTAAGCTCCCTAGTTCCTATGCGCCTATGACACCATAAAGATCTTGACAAATCCATATAGGTAAAAAGTACATATGTGGATTATGGCCGATTCTAGATTGCCATGATTTTCCTGGAATCTGTGCAGCTGCAGTTAGTTTTAGACGCGCCGATGGTCTAATGGAAGGGCCCTGGGTTACGGTCCCAGTGTATGTGGGTTCGAGTCCTACTCGGCGTACCATTTAGGGAGTTTGCAATGCCGCTATTCGATTTCATCAAGAAGAAGTTAGTGGAGAGGGAAATGCGTCTGTCTGATCCTAATCTGCTTCCTAAGGCTAAGCCTTCGAAGCCGAAGAAGGCTAAAGAGCCTAAGAAGTCTGCTCCTCGTCGTGAAGAGACTAATTGGCTTGAGCGGCGCCATCTCCATGTGGAAACTACTGAAACCTCTTGGGCCTTCAATCCTAATACTCAGTTTGAGATTGAGACTAATGAGCGTTGTGCAGATTATGTATTTACTACGCCAGCTGGTAAGTTCGAAGCACGTATTCCCTATCGTACGGTTATCGAAATACATATAGAGGACTAATTTTTGGCCCTCTTAGCTCAGTGGTTAGAGCAGGAAACTCATAATGTTTACTTAGTAGTATGAGTGTGTTATAATAGCTTTAGGAGGCTATTATGAACACACACTTATGTCCACGATGTAACAAGAGGGAAGAGTTTGGTATTAATAGACTAAAGAAAGATGGGATGCAGACTTCTTGTAAGAAGTGTCGCCAGCGATACCAGCGGGACTGGTATCAGAAGCATAAAAGGTTGCACAAAGCTAGAGCATGGAAGTCAAATGAGTTAGTAAGAGTGCGCAATAGGAAGTTACGTGACTCTTACTTGCGATCTCATCCCTGTATTGATTGTGGTGAGAAAGATATAGAGGTTTTAACTTTCGATCATGTAAGAGGAGTAAAGCGCCTAGATATATGCAGTATGATAAGGCGTGCATTTACATGGAATACTATACTTAAAGAGATAGGATTATGTGAAGTCAGGTGTGCTAACTGTCATACAAAAGTAACTAGGAAGAGACGTGAGGACATCAAGCTTAACGGTCGAGCAGCGTCCTCATAAGACGTTGGAACTGGGTTCAACTCCCAGGATGTCCACCATTAATGCCTTGTCGAAGGTTCGAATCCTTCAGAGGGCACCATTATCCTACTGGGTGGGTCGGTATCCTCGGGAGATTTATAACCTCCAGTTGCCCTAGATTGGGGCCGTAACCTGGGTCAGCACCAGGCAGTAGGACCATTAAGGAACTATCATGAAGAAGACATTGTACAAGACAAAGTTCTTATCTCTTATCTCCGAGAAGGGATGGGTTTGGGCGGAGCGTACTGGGCGAGATTATATTGACCACAGGCTAGATGTCTCAGCTATCTTGGCCTATACAGAAGATGACAAAGTTCTTCTTGTTGAGCAGTATCGCATACCTGTTGGCGCGAATGTCATCGAACTACCCGCTGGTTTGATTGATCCCGGTGAGCGTGCTTCCCAAGCAGCCATGCGTGAGTTGCTCGAAGAGACTGGCTATACCGCAGAGTGGAACTCTCGATTCCCTCAGCTTCTAGCTAAGGTTCCTTCTTCGGCTGGCTTGACTTCTGAGTGTACCTATGTGTATATTATGCCTAAGGTATCTAAGAAGCG
>Ga0172381_10000674_pt1 | contig 41433 bp, 31 predicted proteins | sample Leawel6488metaG_FD_119754 | JGI IMG/M metagenome (GOLD analysis project Ga0172381, IMG submission 119754) | Leachate microbial communities from a municipal landfill in Southern Ontario, Canada - Leachate well 64-88 metaG | ecosystem: Engineered > Solid waste > Landfill > Unclassified | place... | reverse complement strand
GTCTCCTGTGTAACCCGTAGGACCAGTATTTCCGGTGTCTCCTGTCGGACCCGTGGGACCAGTATTACCTGTGTCTCCGGTGTAACCCGTAGGACCAGTATTTCCGGTGTCTCCTGTCGGACCAGTATTCCCGGTGTCTCCTGTGTAACCCGTGGGACCAGTTCCATATGGTCCGGTCGGACCCGTGTTTCCTGTAGATCCTGTAGATCCTGTAGGCCCTGTGGGACCCGTGGGTCCTGTGTTTCCGGTGTAACCTGTAGGTCCGGTTTTTCCAGTATTTCCAGTCGATCCAGTTGGACCCGTGGCCCCAGTGAAACCAGTGGGGCCAGTGGGACCAGTTGATCCTGTGGAACCAGTAATTCCAGTGCTACCGGTTGCTCCAGTGGGACCTGTGTATCCGGTATCCCCTTTGAGAATGGTGTAGAAGATCCATCCAGTCGAACCATAGACGTAGAGATACGATTCAGTGCTTTCCAAAAAGAAATCCCCATAACGGGCGGTCATATTAACTGCTGCATTGCCCGGCACACAACTGTAAAATGCCACTTGACTTAGGTCCTCACTATCATGGAAATAATAGGGAGTATCCGCGGGTGGAATACCAATCCACAGACTACCATTAGAAATGTACAAAGTACTATCCATCCGAACCATGGCGTAAGTTCCACTGGGACGTGTGGTGCTCGTTAACGCTTCATAATCAGCGAAAGAAGGACCCCGATACTGCGGATACAAACTTAGAATCCAAGTTCCGGTCATTCCCATAGGTCCCGTTTCTCCCGTGGGTCCAGTATGACCCGTATTACCGGTGTTCCCGGTGGATCCTGTGATCCCGGTGGGGCCAACATCTCCGGTCATTCCGGTGGGACCTGTGTTTCCGATGTCTCCCGTAGGACCCGTATTCCCCGTGACTCCCGTAAATCCCGTTCCACCTTTGAGATCACTACAATAAATCCAAGTTGCCCCATCATATGCATACAGTTTGGAATTTGTCTGATCAATAAAGTAATCGGTCACATGTGCCACAAACAGATTGGCCGATGTCGAGGGAATCACATAATAGACCTGAGTGCCCGCTTGATCCAAATACAGATAAGGATCGGATCCAATTGCAACAGGTGCCCACCCAGCATGATAAATCCATAAAGTGTAAGTTTGGAAATCTAATCCATAAGTGTCTTCTGGAGGAGTCATGGCAAACAAATCGGCCACTGTGACCGCCACCACACCACCAACACCACGGTAAAAAATGGTTCCCGTCTCACCCTTAGGTCCGGTTGATCCGGTGATTCCCGTCGGACCTGTTCCAATTGGACCAGTGGGTCCCGTGTACCCGGTCACACCCACTGGTCCAGTCGGCCCAGTTGGACCAGTTCCAATCGGGCCAGTGGGACCTCGAGGTCCAGTTACACCCGTTCTTCCAAGAGGTCCAGTGGGACCCGTGTAGCCAGTCAATCCTCTGAGTCCTAAGGGTCCCACAGAACCCTTAGGACCTGTGTAACCTGTCGGACCTGTCAATCCTTGTGAACCACGTGGACCGACGGGTCCAATGGAACCGGTAGGTCCCAACATTCCTTGTGAACCAGTATCTCCAGTTGCACCAGGAATTCCTGCTGGGCCCCGATGTCCTCGTGGACCTCGACGTCCACGGCAATCGGGAGAGCAGCAAGGATTGTGATCGTTGTCACTCTCATCACTGCAACTATACATTGAGATTATATTTATGGAAAACATTAAAAAATGGTTGTCATAAACTAGTCTATACGCTCCTTTGACATATAGACCTTCCACCCCCATCGACAAAATTGATTCAAATCGAAACAAGATTTAAATTCACAACAAAATGGCAACATCCAGTGTATGCTTAGGACAAACCACCAAACATCAACCTTGTACTCGTCTCGCAAGCCAAAAAGTGGGAGATGAACCCTTATATTGTTGGCAACATCAAAAAATGAGGACCGCTTCAGGCCCGGTGGATCCAGAAAGCCAAATGCAAATGCAACCCTTGATCTCAATCAAGTCAGATCACAATCATCTCTGGGTTCAGGGGGATACATTCCCATTGAGAATCGACTTGAACCGCTTACATGGATCTTGGGATCCAATTCAAAGTCATTGGATCCTTCCCACGGAGCAATCTGAAGCCCTAACACAGTTAGCAAACATTCACAATTATCGGATTTGCATATCCGCACCGACCGATGCTCCTCCGGTAGTGGACAAAGAAGATGAAATCAAACCATCCCATGTCATAAAACTCTTCTTCGATGGGGCATCCAAAGGAAATCCAGGTCCCGCTGGATGCGGTTTTCATGTATTTGCTGAAAACTTCAATCTCAATTATCAACAATCTGATTTCTTGGGAACAAACACCAATAATGTGGCAGAATATCAGGGATTAATTCATGGTCTACAATACATCTCCCAATGGCTTCAACACAATCCAATAACACCACGTCTGATTATTCATGGTGATTCCCAGTTAGTTATTCGTCAAATGTTAGGCACTTATCAAATTAAACAACCTGCACTACAACAACTCCACACCACCGCTGAACAACTGATGACTCATTTACGCGAACAGCATCTGGTGACTGAAATGGAATTAATCCATATTGTTCGCAAACATAATGCAATTGCTGATCATCTTGCCTCGACTGCAGCTTTTTCCGGACATGGTGAAGTAGTTGACACGGTCGGATGATCCATAGATCCAGGTCAGGTCCAGGTCATTTGTCACTGACCTGTGGATCTCGTGGCAGATCCGCACCGGATAAGGAAAAATAGACCAAACGCGGACGATGTTGATGATCTTGGGAGGGGTGTAAGAGACTTTGTTGTTGTCGGTAATGTTCATGTAATCGATCATGAATGGCATTCATCCGACCCTGTCTTCCCAGAGCCATGTCATCATCTTGATTAATAGTCACGTAGATTGATTGAGACACCACGGAATCATCAACAGCTGGGTGCGAACGACCCCATTCTTGGATTCGATGGATCATCATTTGAATAGTGTCTGGTGGTGTCCAAGAGGGATAATTGAGACACAGATTGAGAATCGATTTCTCCATTTTCCCATAGTGGAGCTGTTGATCTTTACTAACTGGAACTAGACCCCCATATTTAGGAGTGCAGAAATTACAATCTTGCATCATGGAATAGGCACATACTGGTCCGACCACTGGATGGATAACGGTAAATTTCGACATAAATTCCGCAATTTGACCCGCTCGACGAACATAGATAAACATACATGTCCATGGGGCTAAGAGAGTCGCGATCACTTCTCTCAACCAATATTTAACCTTCAAATCAAACAATTGCTGAAATGCCCATTTGACTTGCACGGTATGTTCTCGATGTTTCCAATTGTGGGGCAAATAATGAGTATATTGAACCGTTTGCAACATTGATGCTCGAGGACTACCATGCCATTGGTCACCTGGCAACAGAGAATTGCAAATCCCAATCACGGTCACCAAAACGGATAACACTACCGCGAAAGAAACAGATCCCCAATAAATCCATGAGTGGAACATCCCGAATGCCATGACTCCATACAGAACACACGTTAATCCGATCAAATAGATGATTGTGTTGGCCACGATCATAATCCAACTGGGAAGGGGAAATTGTTTGACATAGCGATCAGCATAATGGTGTGCCACACGAAGTCGCTGATGGAAAATGTGTGGTGCCTCATTAATTTCCCGTAATTTCCATTGTCCTTCTCGTGTCCATGTTCTACTTTGAAGCAGATCACTCCAATTGCTACGAATCTCACTACCATACCTCAAGAGCCATCGAAAGACTTGAATGGCGACGACCATTGGTAAGCAGATGATTACCAACAAACTCATGATCACAAAAGCCCTCTGTAAGCGTTTCGCCCACAAATGAGGCTCCAGATCCAAACATTGAACACCTTTCTCGGTCCAATTCACATGGAAGATAACGTATCGTAGGAGCCATTCCGTTAAGTCAGATCGAGGAGGATCAATGATTCCTTTGTTAATCATGGCCACCAGATAATTCTCTTGACGTGTTAGACATGCCATCACATCAACAGGAGACTTGGGTGCTGGTGCCGAGACGGCGGTGAACTTGGGATCGACATTAGAAGACAACAACTTGAACAGGATCGCGTCCCATGTGATTGTTTCCATTTCGGATGGCTCTATTTTTAAGACATTTTGATAGAGTCGTTTGATGCGCCATTGGATCATCATTTGATACAGCGCAAAAATCATTTGACCGATCCAAATGATTGATGCTCCGCCCAAGACGCACCATGCCCACCAGGGCCAACAACGGAATTGAACCCCGGACAATAGAATGAAAAATCCGGTCAAAACAAGGGTAATAAGGGGTCCCATTAAATGAATCAGGACCAAATTAGCAAATCCCTTGAAAACATAATAATGATAAATTCGTCGGAGATCTCGAGTCAGATGACCAGGTGAAAATGACATAGATTGGGTTTGACTCATATACTTATAATGACCTGGAGATACACCATTCTGAATGATGTGTCAATTTTTCTGATTCAAGATCAAGACATTATTTTTGATTCCATTTACCAAAATATCTCTCATTTATATACACGGACAATGTCATTTGATAGCGATCAGTGGCTCGAGGATCGGAAAAATGAACTGGTCAATTTGATGTTTCAGCGAGAATTAGGAATTCATGATTTTCGAAATAGCAACATGGTGATTAATTTTGATGATTTACAATCCCCTCATTTAATTGCCCAATTTGACCAATATCGAAAAGCATTACGCGCTTTCTTTAGTGCGGACGAAATCCGCTCTCTTCTCGATTACTATTATTTGGACAAAGATAAAAAACCCCTTCTTAATTTAATTAAACAAATCTTACGTCACTATGGTTATCGTCTACGACGGGTCAGCGAATATCAGGGGAATATCGGTGGAGCCAAATTATACAAAAGTCGATACACCATCATTCTCGATGCACGACACTCTCGCCGTCCTGTTGATGAAGAAGACGAAATCGAGGCTGAGGCTGCCGACAACATGGAGAATGAGGAAAATGGGAATGATGAAGAAAATGGGAATGATGAAGAAAATGAGATAGAGACCTTATCAAATTAAAAATTGATTGTATCCTCGCAGGTTATTTTCAAAAGATCCAATAATGGACACCATATTGCATTTTTGTGACCAATTATTGTCCCAGATGACACCAGAACCCCAAGCAGTTCCTACAGTTCATGTAGTTCATATACACATCGATGACTCCACCGCCCTTCAGGACCCACCAACGATCCCACGAATCGACCTAGAAAATCTTATTCATTTCGCACAAATTTGGACTGACATTACTGACGTGACCGATGATGGCGACAAGGGTGGTCGCGACACAACGTCTTATCATCTCGGGTTTTTCACCGTACACGTCAATCCCCAAGTTCCTCTGTTAGAATTTTTCGGATTACTCTCTAAAATTCCATGGGAATGTGTGCAATCCCCAGGATTACATCAAATCTCCTATGCAGCCATGGCCCAACTTTTCGAAGCATATACAGACAATCCGTACAAAGTCGCCATCCAGACTATGGTCCTGGGTGACTACTTTAAACTCTGGTATATGATTAATCCATATACGCGCCTCTCAACCACTCCCCCAGAGACTCGATTACTCCTTTCAGGAATGGGTAATCTAGCGGTTTATTTGGAACCGCATTATCTGCAGGATTGTCGGCAACTGATTGAGACAGTGGATCTCAATAATGAGACAATTGATCCATAAATCGGGACTTAACTCCGGTATCCCATCGTGATCGAGCGATCGATGTTCCAACCACTAAAATATGGGTCTCAAAATTAGCCGCGATTAGTCGATGTTTCACACTTTGGTAATAGAAATGTTTCTTATTCTCCAACACTAGTTCATCCACCAAATAGCCTGAATGAACCAATTGTTGATATCCACCACTATCGATCCAGTTTGGCATGACATAGACGAACATCAAGTCTTTTTTCAACTGCTGACTCCGTTGGAGCATGTCCACCACCATTTTGGAACTTTCCACGAAAATCTGCTCAATAAAAGGTGGATTCATTTCATAGATGCCCTCGAGAATCGTCGACACATCTAGGTTGAAAAAATTATCAATCGCCCCGAATAGGCGATCAACATGAAACAGGCTATAATACCGAGGAAGACAGGCATTCATGGGTGACGCGAAAAATTCGGTTTTAATTGCCAACATTTTTTCCAGGGTTCCAAAAGCCTTAGGCGGTAAACACCATTGAAAACTATGCCCATCCAACATGTAATAATTAAAACCCATCTCAAACAAGCAAAACCGTAGACATTTAGGATCTCCCGTATATCGATGAACCAGGAGATCTCGGACATCCCGGTTATATTTAATGAAAACTGTTCCATAACGGTAAATGCAGACTTCTTTGCCATTATGAACAATGGTTTCGCACGTGATCTTCTGGTCTGTTTGGATCATTTGTTCCACATGGGTCATCTGATCCACTTTCGCCCGATGATACTGCTGATATAGTTGAGAGACATATTGTTTGATTTGTTGGTAAAAAGAGGTAATCTGTTGTGTTTCGAGGCCTTTTTCCTGTAAATGTGTGATGATATCATTATCGTTGTCAATCGCATGATCGGGCGGCATGATATGATAATTATGTGTGACATGACATAGATTACGAATCAGCCACTGTGCCCAAACCTTGTATGCTTCATATTTTTTCCAAACCATGCATTTACGAACAAACATGTATTTGAATTCTTTAAAATCAACATAATATTGCTCTAATAGGGTGGTCCGGTCGGTCCGGTCGGTCCGGTCGGTCCGGTCGGTCCCAACAATCTTTTTGGGCCAAGGTAATGATGGGGAGAATAAAGATAAATGGGAAGAAGAAGTATGTGGCATCTGCGATGTACGAAATGTCTGTGATGATGATGCAACAGCTTCAACATCGAGATCGGAATCTGACAGTTCCATCGAATAGATTAAATGGATGGTGTATCCATTGATTCATTCAATCTATTAATCAAATTTTAACACATGTGATGTCACATGATACTGCAATTGCCACTCTCAGCTTCATCCGCTGGGATCGGACATGACGAAGACACATTGAGAGTCGAAATACTACTGTGAAGATCAAAACCCTCGGTGGTCAACGGTGTGGCGTTATGATCCGATAAATTTAAAGAAATCGCATCGTCAATCTCAGTATGTTTCTTCAGGAGGTCCAGTTCGTGTGCTAATTGACGACGTTTACGAGCTGGATTGGCCCATTGATTGGTATATTGAGTGTCATAACGTAAGAGATCAAAATCTTTAGCAATCTTAGTCGAGACATGAATCGGAACTAATTGATCACTTGAGAGAATCATTTGCATGGAGAGAGAAATTCGAACCTCGGGTGAATCATATGGAGGAACTTCTGTGTGTGCATAAATGTACTCAATCAAAGTCACTAAATTGTCATTCAGTAGTTTCAAATAAACTGTTTTCAAATTAGGTAAGTAGAAACAGCGGTAGTCTGACTTGAGAGTTGTGGACACGGTTGATGCAGGAACCCCTCCGGAATTGGCCTGCACTGATGGAGGATGGGATACAGGTGGTAGAACCTTCGATACTGGTGGCACCTTTGGCACAGGTTGTGCCTTTGGAACTGGAGGTAAAGGAGGCAAAGAAGAAGCGGTATCCATCTTTTTCTATATCTATAATCCCTTGGATCTTTTATGTATTTTCAACGAAGTAACGACGTCAACGAAGTCAGACAAATGCTGGGACATGGGTGTTTTCGTGTGGATGTCGAATGTGATGCAATTTGCCACCATATTCTTCTTGTAAGCTTTGGAAACTCTGGTTGCACAAATCCACCAATTTCCCATATTGACTTAAAATTTCCTCGCTCGACCACTGGTCCCCCGCGGGTGAAGGACCTGCATGTAATAATTGTTGGAACGCATCCACCGAGGCTAGATACAAATTAAGAACATCAGAATAGACCAGTGACAATTGATGTTTGTTGTAATGGAGATAAACTCCACGTCTCCACTGTGTCTCAGAAAGTTCATTCAATAGATAATTAACTTGCATCTCTTGTAAACTCTCTCGGTATTCGTTTTCAATCTCCGGTTCATTGTATTTTTTCCGTTTCATCAAACGAATGGTATTACTGTCATCCCAGAGGGAATGAATCAAGTCATGGGAGAGTTGACCGAGTGGGATGTCAGCCAACTTGACACGGTCACGATAAATCGAAAATCCTTCCTGACAAGCGTTGTCATCATGACGGTCGGCCTCATCGGCCACACCTGCCAGCTGACGAACCGGAATATTGTCCGAAAAACGTTGCAAATGGAGATAATGACCATTACTACTGGTCTTGAGAATCGTCCCATTGACCCAATCGAAATGAGTGCGACAATTAGTGCAAAACATATGGTTACACCCTTCAGTTCGATGAATGGTGGCGCAACATCGAGGACATTGTTTACTATCTTGGAGCAATAGGGCAATCGATTGTAAATCTTCCACTTTACACACATGGTCAGGCGTCAGGAGTTCACGACATCTAAGACACACTGTTTCCTTACAGAGACCGCATTTCCCATTTTCCACAAATCCTCGACAACTGGCCACTGGACACGGGAAGACCGTTGCTTGGACCGGGATAGTGGCCGAGATTTTAGGGCGAGGAGGCAGGCTGATCGGAATTCCGAAACGTACATTTTTCTTTTGTTGGCGATATTCTTTCTCCCAATCAATCAGGGGTTGCACCTGTCGAAGCCCCTCTTTCTGTTCTCGCATTAACTCTTCAACAATTTGGGGTTTGACCACCGTATTGATGAATGATTGACCCAAATGTTCGACCAAGTAGGCTTGTTTGAATTTAATGTGACACCCCATACATTCTCCTTTGGCATACTGGCGTTGACAACTGGTGCAAAAATGGAGTCCACAGCCAGGACAGACCATTTCGGTGGTCATCGATCGCTGATTCATGCAAATTTGACATTCAAATGCTTCCATCAGGTTTTGATCAGACATGACTGATGTGTACAGAATCGGCAGATCAAATTTTACCCTTTCGATTTAGAGGCGGAAAAATTGATGATCCTCAAATTAGCCAAAGTAGCTAATCTTATTTTCCCATGGAGCTATTAAAACCAATTATCAAAGTAAAAACACCCACATCATCACAAGAAGCTCCAGCTCCCATTCAAACCCAAGCGAAACCCAAAATTGTCATTAAACTCAAACCTCACAAATTGATTCAACTCTATGAATATCAAATCCAACACAAACTTCGATTAGACGAAATCCTGGCCCAACACCATTTTGCTTTCGATTTCTCCATGCTGGGAACTGGTAAAACCTACACCACCTCCTATCTGTTCAACGAGCGGTATGGTCGCCAGTTCAATTACATGGTGGTGATCTCCCCTGTCTCCGTCAAAACCAAATGGCAACACATGGAATCCGAGTACGAGATCAAAATCAATAAGCTGATCAGTTTTTGCGAATTGCGTTCGGTCAAATTCTCCCAACCTAAGCATGGACTATTGACCCGTCGAGATTACACATCCACCGTCGAATCAGAACATCCCACAACCGAAGCACCTCGAGAAATCGAACGGGTAGATTACGCGTGCACGCAACAATATTTGGACATGGTCAAGAGTGGAGTCCTGTTGGTCATTGATGAGATCCAAAACATCAAAAATACCAGTAACCAGCTCGATGCTTGTCGCGAACTGATTCGCCCAATTGCGGAAGAATTTCTCCGTAATCCGAATGCGGCTAAATCTCGGGTCATTCTCTTGAGTGGAAGCCCGGTGGATGAGAAAAAACAAATCACCCATCTCTTGCACCTGGTCCATGTCATGATCAGTGAAAGACTTTCCGTCTCCAACCCGATCACACAAGAAATGGAATGGAGAGGCATGCAGGAAATCGAGGATTATTGTCGAAACCATTTCGATCCTGACCGAGTGACTCGTGAACATGTCCACTTCATGGAAGATGTGGGCTACCGTTATACCTGGCATTGGAGATGGAACTCTGGTAATAGTGGGCGACAGATGAACTCACTTAACGAATACGCCTATCGATTGTTCACCTCAATGATTAAACAATACTGTAGCCACTCCATGGATCCAATTGAACTTCCGGTTCACATTACCAAAATGAACGCCTACTACCATCTGGGTGTGGGGGAGGAGAACACAGCTGAAGCCGCGGCTTCAGCTAGATCGGTGGCGTTGCTTCATCAAGGCATTGATGCCCTGACTCGTGCGTCCCGCTTCAACTCACTCACACAAACAGTTAATTTCGGAGAGAATGCGGTCAACAGTTTGAGCGGGATTACCGTGGCTCTAATGATGATCGAGACCGCCAAAATCCCGCTATTTGAACGGATTACGCGTCAGTTATTGACCGAGAATCCCACACGAAAAGTAGCTGTGTGTGTCAATTACACCGCCACCATTGAGGATCTCATGGGTCTCTTAAAGGACTACCGCCCGGTCCGCTTGGATGGAAGCATGAACATCCAGAAAAGAACCGGAACCCTTAACAAGTTTCAAGCTCCGACAACCGAATACCGACTCTTAATTGGCAACCTCTCGGTCTGTAGTTCTGGTATCGATCTCGATGATCAAGAAGGACATTTCCCCCGAGTGTGTTTAGTCAATCCCAACTACTCGACCATTACACTCTATCAATTGAGTCACCGTTTCCACCGAATCAATACCAAGTCGGATTCCATGGTCCATTTTGTCCTGTGTCTGGAAGAGGATGAGGTCAAAATCCTCAATGCCCTGGCGCGTAAAAGTATGGTTATGAAAGACATTACGGATAACCAGGTCCGACAAAGAATCATCTTCCCAGGGGATTATCAACGGTGGGAAGAGGGTCAACCACTACCCGAACCACAAAGTCGACCAAATGTATCACAAGAAAATGAAGACAGTGACAACTAGTATTATTCTGTATCTGAATTCATTTCAAATCGATTTTCGATTTCCAAAAATTCCCTGAGTATTTCCCAATTGATCGTAGATGATCAATATGCCTATTTTGTATTTCACTACGGAATACTTGCCTTGCCATTTCACAAGGTGGAATGATTTCATGTGTTCGAATCACATGGTATATTTCTTCTGGGGCTAGCCAGCTAGCCTGGAGAGCTTTCAGAGATTCAATGATAATTGAATCATCAAGATAGGGGACAATCTTGGTTTCCCAATTCTTGCCAAAATCGTAGTTGATTGGATATTTGAGCCTAAGATTGATCTTATTCATTAAAATTTGTATGAATCGGAGTAATGGGATAAATCGGTCTGTGAATCAAATTTGGGGCTCTTAGTTCTAAGCTCAAATTTTGTCATAGTTCTGATTATCACCAGAACTATGACAACGATTAACGAGATGTTTGCAGTATCAGTGAAAGATATGTACGACATTGAAAATCGTATTATAACGGAGACTTAAACGGTAAATAGTATGCAAACAGTCACCAGTCACACCCATAATACTGGAAAATGATGATAACCGAAACACAGATGCAACTCAATCTAATTAAAAAAATTGATAGTATCAAAATAAATTTTGGTACTGATCAACACCACACCAATGCGCGTACCCAATATAACTGCGGAACTGTTCCCGGTTTTTGTGAGTAACTTCACAAAAAGTATAACAAACTGTAACCTGACTCAAGTTTACGACCTATTGAGAGATGTCTCTTTATCAGAATTTAATGACGAACAGCATCTCAATCAACCATTAATTTCACTCACGATGAAAAATAAAAACAACAGTGTATGTTCACTAATAGTGAAATTCATCGAACACAATATTGCACAATGGACTATTTGTTCAGGTAGTGATGATAATCATCTTAATGAATTTCTTGTTTTTGAGCAGACAACCATAAATGATGGCACATTATGGTCAACTATGCGCGACAGTATTACAATCACTGTGCCCCAAAAGATTAATTTTGATGTTTTCATGGGTTTCAAAAATCACGACGATGATAACAGTACAGATGCTCTATTCTACTCAAATAAAATCGATTATGTCGCCCATAAAGGATTACACGAACTAAAATTACATTTATTGTCCAAAGAATATAAGCGCGTCATCGAAACTCGTACAAGTTCAGACGGTCACCAAATTAGTATTACGACTGATGGTAAACAAATTATATCTGGTGGTACAGTTACGTATGATACATGAATGGAATTACATGTATTACATTAACCAATATTATTTTCGAATTAATAAATGGCGTATCACGTCAAAAAGTTATATATGAATCTGTATGGATCTCATTGGGATACCCTACAAACATATTACCGAATCCACTTGAGGCTTTATGTGCAGCCCTTACTGTAATTAACTTGTGTAGATGACTTTTGCATATGGAAGAACAACCCAATTTGTCTTTTAACAGATTTTTTTCAATCTGTTTTCTGAGAGAATCTGGATATAAATATTTCATTAACACCTGTGTGGGATAACGAGTATAATCGCGATCTAATGTCTCATCACAATAGCAATTGACAAATAACGGTGAATGAGTATGAATCATCCCAGCAACTAACTCTTTCAATGGTTCACGATTGATTTTTTTCATGTAGGCCTCATCTTCTAAGTCCCAATGATAGATTAGAGAGGGTGGAATTTGATAGAAACGAATCGGCTTGGTTGGTGTAGCAGTCGCAAAAATCACCTGTTTAACGTACTCTCTGACTTCCATGACATCTTTGTCCAAGTTATTTTCGATAATCCCCTTTTTGGTTTTCGTCGTGGAACTTCCTAAATGGGCCTCGTCGACAATCATCACATCAAAACTCAATACCGCTAACCTTTTCTTTTTAATTTCTTTATTGGTTTTGAGATATTGGACACTACAGAATACCAATCCAATAAAATCGTTTGGAACATGATTAAACTGGTCTTGTGTGAGATAGTTGATATGTTTGAAATCGACATATTTTCGGATGGCGTCAATATAATCCTCAATATTGGCTGGAACTGGGGTCATGATGAGGATCTTGTGACGACCATTCTGTAGTAAATATTTACACATGAGTAACAAAGTGATGCTTTTCCCGCTACGCTGTTTGTGTGCCAGAATATGGATAGGAAATTTAATATTTTTTTTAAATTGTAAGAAAGCTAATTTCTGATGTAATTTGGGAATTAATTGTTTCCGACCATCCAATAAATATTCACGATTGATCAATTCAATCAATGAATTCACATTCATGATTTCCCTAAAACGGTCACAGAAAATTCCCAGGGCATGAATCACATCAGGTTCATCAAACATCAAACCATTATCATTAATCTCACGATGAACATGCTCATTAACATCATTTTTTGTGTATTTATGATCAGTAATATCACTTTTATTTTTCACGATTAGACCAATTTTATATTTCTCATTAGGAGCTTGTTCCTGCACCTGAGTTTTAATAATATTGGCGTCTGTGTCTTTGGGAAGTAAATTATTGCGATATTTAATGGATATAAAAACGGTGATATCATCTGTTTGTTTTAAAATAACATCAGCTGGATTATTTCCCAGATGAACATTCTCTATGAGTAACTTCATAAAATCCCTTAGTTTTTCATGGTTACCGATCTGACCAATTCTCATTTCAGTATAATCAAGTTTCACAAGGCATTTAGTAACAATTAAAATGATGGTTATCGTTTCAAAGAGAAATCCCTGTCGACCGGCATTAGGATGTGATCCATCGTCAGTAATAATTTTGCTAAATAATTGTCCAGGATTTAAATGCTTAAATTTTAACATATTGGCCAATACATCTAGTCGGATTTTCTGAATTGTGAACACAGGGTCTACTCTGTGCACAACATTTTCAGTGACTTGTTGAAATTGATGTTGAAATGGTTGAATTTGATATTGACTACAATCGAACAGTTTCGATTCTTGTTTCTGTTTCTTCTCTGATTCTTGTTTCTGTTTCTTCTCTGATTCTTGTTTCTGTTTTCTTTCTGGCTCCTGTTTCTGTTTCCTCTCCGATTCTTGTTTCTGTTTCCTCTCCGATTCTTGTTTTCTGTTTCCTCTCCGATTCTTGTTTCTGTTCCCGGGGTGGTGGGGGAGTTATACGCTTGATATAAATCTTTTTGGGAGAATGATGTTCCAACTCTTGTTTCTGTTTCCTCTCCGACTCCTGCTTCTGTTTCCTATCCAATTCCCGTTTTGCTTCCCCTCCAACACTTGTTTTTGTTTCCTCTCCACTCCTGTGTGTTTGTTTCTCTTGTTTCCGTTGTAGCCCCTCAGATGTCAATGTTTGTGGTTCCAAGTTATCTACAAACCGAATCTTATCAGTATGACATGTTTGATGAATTCCACAATATCTACTATCTTTTTTCGCTTTGAATGGGCACTGAACATTAGTCTTTGCTAAACTCTGATAACACTGACACCTTGTTGCCATATTATATTATAATAAACAGATTTAGATTAGCATTTCTCATGCTACGTAAAAAATTGATGGGTATATTTTATACACCATCCTGTTTGCTGAAAGCAAACATGCTTCATCAAGAAGATTGGACAATTGTCACCTCGCAGAAAAAGAAACCCCAATATATCGAAATTGTTAATAAGAAAACTAATCCTAATGGTCAATCCGAAACGCAAGAAACACATCCCCTCCAAGATACATGGGTCTATTGGATGCATGATCTCAACGATGAACGATGGACCTTGGAGAGTTATCGCCAATTGCTCACCTTCAATACGGTTGAAGACTTCTGGATTGTCTACAACAACGTGACCAATATGAATAACGGAATGTATTATCTTATGCGCCAAAGATGTCCCCCCATTTGGGACCACGCAATCAATGTTAACGGAGGTGGTTGGACTTTCAAAGTGGATAAAAAATATGCCCATGACTTCTGGGAAAAGTTATCATGTTTCTGTGTAGGTGAAATGGCCTCCAACCAACCGGGCAATGTGATTGGTGTCTCTATTAGTCCGAAAGTTAAATTTGTCACCATTCGGCTCTGGACCCAATCATCCGTCAAGAACTCTCAGGAGTTCGACGCGATTAAACGAGCCACCGAAAACGATTCGGTGGTCATTAATTTCGAAAATGCGCGATTCACACCGAACAAACAAGCCAACTGTTAATTATTGGGAAAACTGTTTATAATGATAAAGACATTCCTCTGGAGTTCCGACGAGGATATCGAAATGCTCGCATCAAATCACTCGCTTTCTCCACAGATCACGAATTATTGGTGTCATCTCCAATGCGGGAACCATTCACTTGTTCGATCTACAGACACCAGCACGATCCCGAGCATTCCTCAAAATCCGAACTGGATTCGCTAATGCCGTGATTGCCTTCGGGCCCAAACCAGGCACATTGATCGTCATCTCATATACTGGAGTTTGGTATCGATATTCTTTTCACAAAGACATAACGACTCATCTCTGGACCTGTCAACCCTCAGAAATGTCGATCCCGTTCAAACCTTATCCTTCATGCTCCCTTTGGGTCCTTGGTCCAGTCAAAGAAAAATTGATCCCATTTTGGCCTCATTCTCAAAACCCTACCCAGTCAGTTTTACACACACACATTACTCACGTGATGACTCACAGAATCAATATTAACGAATTAACCAAAGCAGAAGTGGTGGCGGCATTCGTGGCTTATTCCGGACACGTCGTCATACGGCCGCGTGATTACGCCGAACGCAATCAGGCACTGGCCAGACTCTGGTTGGTCAACAATCTGGCCAACATCTATACAAGTCTGGGTCCGGTGACACCCACTCAGTCATTGACAGCACACACCGGTGTATATACTTCGAACGAAACAGATGATGATGACGATGAAATGGAAGTCGATCAGTGAACTTCTGACAACTGAAACAGTCACAGGTAAGGCTGTGGTCCATCACCGTTCGGGCTAAACATAACAGATCGGAGCCTCGGGGAAGGCATTGACTCCGGAACAGCATGCAGTCTACAATGCTCGCGCCAAGTGGTGGCTTAACAAACACAACGCAAAACCCCTAAAAATCAACAAACGAAAACAAAAAGAAGTAGTGTATATAACGCTTTGGTTCATTGGGTATCTATTGAATCATCGAATACATGGCCGATATATATTGGATCATTTTCTTTAACATCAAATGTACATTGTTGGGTACACTCCTTAGGAACAAAACTAAATATGTTTCTGTTATCTGCTATTAATATTTTGCATGTGGTTGTGATGCGTGTCTGATCTTAAAAAACATTTAGAATTATTATTCTTGATGTTAACATCAAGAATAATAACATTTTCAATGGACCCGGACATCAACTATGATGTGAATCAAATGATTGTTCGTATCCGCCAACTTCCTCAAATTGAGCAGAAAACTCAAGACTGGTATCAAACACGTCGACAGCTAATTACGGCCACCGAAGTCTCAACTATTTGTAATTGTGCCCCGTTCCAAACTGCTCGAGAACTGTACTATGACAAAACTCATCCTGAAATTGAACAAGTCGAAAAAATGTCCCCTGAAATCCAGTGGGGAACCGAGCATGAAGAGGTTGTGAAACGTAGTTTACAATCCAGAGTACATGGGGTCGTAATCAATCTCGGATTGGCCACACATCCCACAGATTGTAAGATCGGTGCCTCACCAGATGGTCTCTTACTCGAGACCGATGACCAGGATCGAGTGACTCATGTCTGGTTAGTGGAAATCAAATGCCCATATCGTCGTCGAATTGCCTCCACTATTCCATATTATTATTGGTTGCAAATTCAAACCCAATTGTATGTTTGGACTCCCTTATTAGCTCGGTTAGGCCTCACTCTGGAAGGATGCTACTATTCCGACAATCAGTTTACGGATGTGCACACGTTCCTGGAGCAACGCGTCACCTATCAGTCACACATCTATGAAACACAAATCCTTCCCCAGATCCATACGTTCCTACAACTGATTCACATTAACAATGAAGGAGAAACCGACGACGAATCGGTACACCCTCGGAAACGTCAAAAGAAAAACGTGGACTCCTTACAGCTTTATTCCCAATATCTTGACCCGAACACAAACGCTGGCACAAACGTGCCAGCCCCCCCACCACATCATCAAAAACATTATCGCCGCGCCATCGACCATGACCTTCTTCTTGATTGGTTGGATTTGTATGGTGACTGTCATCAAAAAGATCCCAGTACCTCTATATCTACCTCTTGGACTCAGATTGATCAATTTAAAAAACAAGTGGTCACCTATCTCAAATCACAACTCCCGACAAATGCATATCTCGATCTTCAATCCACGTCACCCTCTCCACCCGCATCGGTGGACCAGAAAAAGTCCCAAATTCGTGGGTTGTCTTACGACGATCTGTCGCGGACTCTGAATTCCCTGGAAACACAGGTGCCAGTCATTTTCCATGCAACCTTGTACGATGCATCGACTGATACTCTGGGGATCATGGATCTGTTGATTCAAATGTCATGGTTTCAAAAACTATTCCCCACAGCGTGGGAAAAAATCTCATTGGCTAAATTACCCAGACCCACATCTACACAGTACACATTAGTTCAATTCCGATACAATAGACTCAAATTATGTGCTAAAACTCTCTATTTACTCAATTCCAGTTGCGGACAAAAAGAAGCTAAGATGGAATGTGTGCATCTTCTCAATTTGTTGCATTCGCACCCAATCGGTCTCGAGTGCACTTCATATGGATGGGTCATGGGATACCAAGCTTCCTCCCTATCGAAAGGGGTTAAAACGGATATCAATAATGCCATCAAAACATTGGGTTTGGTGTGTCCCGAGACCCATGATATATCCTATGTGACACAACGTCGAGAATATTTAACTTTTTTGACTGAATTACAGATCCATGGGGCTGAGTGGTCAATCGATCCACCCTCTCGACCAGAATTATTCCCAAACATGAAAAACGGCAACGATTCTCCTTGGTCGCAATTGAAAAAACAGTTAGCCATTCGCCAACAGGATCTGACCCTCATGTGGAATCTCGGACCTGGTGAACGTCAACGCATGGGAATTATTCAATGGACACAACTAACGGAGCAACATTTGGAACATTTGTCACGTTATCAACCCAATATTTTAAACATGGTGGAAAGTAATCTTCACCAACGGGTAATCAACCTGGATCAAATTCAACCCGAACGACATACCGTGGAATTCTACCTGGATTTTGAATTTATTAATCATATGACAGATACCTCCCAATTCCCAACGTGTTATGGAGTCAAATACATCTACATGACTGGATGTCTCTGTGTGAACCGTCAACGTGGCACCCGCACTTATCATAATTATTTAATTAATCGTTTGGACCATGCTCAAGAGAAGACTATGTTACAAGAGTGGTGGCAAGATGTCATGAAGGATAATCAGGTCTCTGATCATCCACAAGATGTCTATTTGACCCATTGGGGCAATTGTGAGAAATATCAAATCGAGACTTATTTACGACAACAGTTACAAATTAGCATGAACCAAGTCACATTACATTTTACTGATCTGTGTGAATTGTTCAAAACGGAACAGGTAGCGATTCCCGGTGCTTTTAGTTATAATTTGAAAGATGTGGCCAAAGCCTTATATCACCAACATATGATTGCGACTACATGGGAAGGAGACATGACAGGTGATAATAGTGTGACATCAATCCAGATGGCAGAACAAGAGTGTCAACAGGGACACTATACCCGTTTATGCGAAGTTCCGATTATGAATGATGTGATTCGCTATAATTATGTGGATTGTAAAGTATTGGAAGAGATAGTCCACGTGTGATTCATGATGTTTCATTTCAATTTCGATGATAATTGATGACAGTTATCATCGAACAATTCATTTTAATTTAGGAGATTGGATTTTTGCATTGTTGTGAATGCAATTTGCAATATTTGGACCCCACCATTGCGTATCGAGTGCATTGAGTACCTTTATTGGTGATGCATTGACATTTAGGTTTCTGATCTTTTGAGATCGGGACTGGAGGAGTCACGGCGACCGGTTGTTGTGGGATTGTTATTTGAGTGGGCACTGCTTCAACATGTTGAACAGTGATTTTCTTAGATGATTGGATTTGTTCTGGTTCCCGTTTGACAATGATTTTTCGTAATGGTTTAACTTCCGGTTTCGGTGGTAGTGGTGGTTGTGGTTTAACTTCCGGTTCCAGCTTGACAATGATTTTTCGTAATGGTTTGACTTCTGGTTCTGGTGGTTTGACTTCTGGTTCTGGTGGTTCTGGTGGTTCTGGTTCTGGTGGTTTTATGCGTTTGATAATAATTTTTTTGAGTGGTTTAGGTACTGACGGCATCAGAGGTGGTAGTGGCGATGGCGGTGATTGTGGAGGAATGAAGTCTTCTTCTTCGATTTGTTGAATATGAAGTGATGGGATCTCTTCGGTTGTCACAGGCATTGATAACGGCGGAGGTGGTAGTGGTAGTGGTAGTGGTAGTGGTAGTGGTCGGGGTGGGGGAATTGGTGAAGGGATTGGGGGTGGGCGTGTTGGAGATGGACCTAGTTTGGGGACTACAGTTGGTTCTTTTCTTCGAACCACTAGTTTCTTCGGTTGCGAGAGTTCCAACATGGGGTAGTTAAAGACCGTTAAATCATGCCAATCTTGCGCCACTTCCTTGCTGTCATGTTGACACGTTTCGGTCCACGTCCGATAAACTGTGGGCGGAATCTCTTCTTTAGTCAACAGATATTTAGGGTCCGTCAGATTGGGATTGACTCCAAATAAGCCCATAATCCGGTATTTTTCCAGATTGTATTCATACAGCAAAATATAATGGTTGGAAACCGTGGGGGTCACTCCCAAACAAATGAATCCTGTCTTGTTTCCGATGGCCCGTTCCCGAGCCATAATCATGAATTTTACATCAAACAGTTGTGACAACATAACCAGATCGATCAAACAGATCCAATGTCGAGGAGATTGAAGATATTCTTGCAAGCTGTCTAAGGTGTCGAACTTTAAGTCTTCATGACAAATGTCACGATAATATCTCAATAAGCGTTGCCAACCAGGCAGAGTGGTTTGTGGGGCCTGGGTGACCTCATCTGGAATTTGTGTAATCGCATTGGCCAACGTCTGACGCAAGACCCCAACACTGTACGCTTGTTGTGGATCTCGTTGATTCAGCGCCAGGACAATTCCTTCCAACAAACTATCTGGTGTTTCATCATCTTGACGAACCAAGAACCGTTCTCCTAATTGATTCGCCCAAAAGCGAATTGGTTTCTCAAAACCAATCGTCTGTGTGTAGAGATCCACACCGGCTTCAGCTTCGGTTTCCTCCATAGGAGAAGGATTTTGCAAATCATACAATTTAGCCATCCGAGTGTAATAATCCACACCTTTCACATACAATTGGCTAATCTTGGCTTTTTGTTGCAACGGATTTAAATTGGTCAACAAAACTTCCTGATCATGCTGTTCAAAGATATCATGATCCACCATATTATCCACCTGATTAGTCAATAATTCTTGGCGTTTAATTTGGCTTTTCAATAATTCTTCGATCAGTAAAGCCATAAACCGCTCAAATTCATCGATTTCCGGATCCAATAGGTTGTCGGGGTTAACATACAATCGACATCGTTTTGACTGAGGTTCCCATGCACAATGGGGATCCTGATGACATTGAGTGGCCGGATCAGCCGCGTTGTCTGTCACCCGTGACTCACAAGTGGCGCGAGTATTGGGTATCACATATGTCTCATATTGGACAGGGGGAGTTCGTTGTTGAGTGACAATTTCACGTAAGGGTTGTAAAACTTGAGACAATTGTTGACGTTTGTTTTCCGTGGTCGTGTCTCTGGAATCAATAATCTGTCGAATCTGGTTTAACATGTCATCTGCACTGGTCTTGGCTAACCAATTACCCACTTCATACCGGAACCGTTGATAACTTTCATCCTCATATTTTCTTCGTTTGACATATTTGATCCGAGCATCTGCATTAGGTGATTGTGCGAGAGATTGATCGACCAAATCCCGAACATATAATTGTGTCATGGAATCCAGATTAAATGGAACTTGAACAATTAGTGGATTAAACTGGGATTGATCGATCTGACTGGGATTCAATAATTGCACTTGCATGACCAACCCATTTTTCAACAAAAGACCCGTAATTTGGCCTTTTTGATCCAAAATATTACGAACTGGTTCCAGAGGCAGTCCAGTTCGATCGTTAAGTTGGTATAACCATGTGACTGTTTGATAGTAAGACAGAGGAGGAACGTCAACCGTAGACACAACCGCTAATTCTGTGTCCCGGCTGGAGGGTTGAATCGGAATTCGTAATCCATTGGTCAAGACCACATCGGTTGCCTTGTTGTACGCGTCGACGATTTGTGCAGAGGGTTTAAAGGAGATATCGTCTGGGTATTTTCGCAAATAGTCCTGTAGTTCGGCTAGAGTATTTTTTAACGTCGTGGGTTCGCGCAAGTTCCCAGGCATGGCCATATTAGAATCCTCAAACAACTGTGACGTGAAAATGAATGGTGTGGGTTGACAATGTTTGATCAAAGTAGCAAACTGTTTCATGATGGGATCAAAAGGCAAAAACAACATATTGGATCGGGTATCATTATCCACACGTGTAATGATTTCATAGGTCTCCCCATATTTTAACAAAACATAACTGACTTTGTCCAACTTATACAAATCCTCGATTTCATATCCCATGGGACACTTGAGTGTCAAATCATCAAACGGATACTTTACATCATTCCGACCACTCTCAATAATGTATAAGTTAAATCCATTGGGTTGAATCACTCCTGGAGCCGAAACATAATCCCATAGTATATCTTCATCCAAGTAATTATCCCCCTTGAGGAAAGCTTGGAACTGGTCATAAGCTTGCTGATCTGACGCATTGAGATCTTCCTGGAAGACCAATTTTAATGCTCCTGATTTGAGCGATAAGAACCGTTGCATTGTTAGCAAATTTTCGCTGGCCAAGAGTTGACGGATAGTCGCTCCATCTTTCGGGGTAATTGTGTTGGTCCCCGGAGGAACGTAGATTTTGCCAATCGCATTGAAAAAGACTTGATGATGCTGCACATGGGTCACACCTTGTCTTAAATATCCATTGTATCCCATGCCGATTTTACTATCCAAACGGCGCCCTTGGTTGAACAGATTGTTGAAAACTTCAGGTAAAATGGCATACCGTTCCGCATCAATGTTCTCCTTATCGGCGTTCAAAACGTATTTCTGATTGCCCAGATCTACTGCTGATGCAACCGGAACCATGGCTGGGGTCGTGACTAAAACCGATGAGTCCAGAGATTCAACTCCCTCTGCCTCGCCGAGATTTTTGGGAGGTCGAGCATAACAACATGGCCGAGAGACTTGTTTGGTTACGCCATCCTCAGTGATAGTGACTTTATTCTTAATAAATCCTACATAGTCCTTAGATGTGCCTTGTTTGGTTAATCGACGTACCACATGTCCCGATTTTTCTCTCATATTGGCCTCATCCTCAGTAATCACTTCTTGTGTGGTGTAATCAAAGAATGATGGACACACATAAAAATGGTTACGATACATTAAACCCTTTTGATAAAGATCTAAAATCCCCTGAATAGTATTCAAACGAGCGGATTGAACTGAAGTTAATTGGGATGGTGGAATCCCAGAGAATTGGGCTTTTTCCGCGTTCAATTGAGAGATCTGTGCATCTCGAGCGTCATCGCTCATGACAATTGGCTGCGTTTGGCTTTGACATTTACGAGAGTAATCATCTTCGAAAATGATGTCGGCAGCCTTCAGTCGGGCCAGTGGTGCAGTTTCTTTCAAATAACTGGTTGATTGTGGCTTTCGTGGAGCACCTACCACGCCTCCCGGTGACACAGGGGATACTTGAGGCTGAACTGGGAACTGCGTTGGAGGTTTAACCTCCGGTTGAACCGGTGGTTGAACTTGTGGTTGTGGTTGTGAAGTCGAGGGAATTGCAATCTTGGCTCGCAAGGCTGCAAATGGGTCAACTTTTTTTCCTGCCGGTGCTAGTGCCGGCGCTACGCCCGATAATAAATTTTTTTCTTGTTTGGAGGGAAACAGTTCCACGCGGTCACGCAACATGAACATTTTAATCATGGTCTCAATGAAACGTCGAATGGAAGTTAATTGGGACAAATTCTTGGCTCCCAAAATGAAAATTTTGTATTCTGATTTGGACGCGTAAATTTTCAGATCGATTCCCAACCCTTTAACCTTGGTTTTTCTGCGTCCGGTTTGTTCAGTATCCTTGAGCGTCTGTTCAATCATTTCGGCATTCTCATGGCAAACCAGTTTCGCCTCTTCATTGGTATAGGGATAACGACTGGTCAATAGTTTAACGATTTTCTCCTTGCGTTCACTCCCTCTTTCGATTTCACGGCACGCATTATAAATAAATTGTTGAATCTCATTGAGATCCAACAGGTTAGAAATCCGAATGTAACGCAAATGACTCGACGTTAAATCTTCCTTTGTCACTGTGGGAAGCGACAAAGGAATCAAGGGTTTCTCCTTCTCCACAATTTTAACAAATGTTGGTATCTGTTTGGCATACTGATTCAATTGGTTGAAATCAATCTTGAGACTCGAAGTAAAGGGCAAAACAATATTGAGATAACCAATTTGAGTATTACTGGTCCCTCCATGAAGCAAAAATTCTGGATCTGGTAAACGGATCCGTCGCTGGCGGGAGACATTGGTCATCTGATACTCGATTTGATTGATCGTCTTGACCATGTCAGCCAATTTTTTAAGAGCCTGTTCCACATGCGGCATCATGGCTCCCATCGATTCGCTCCAATAACATTTGAATTCGATTTTCCCATCTTTATAAAAATTAACGGTTGCGTACTTATTGGGACCCGTAGCACCACTTCCATCCCCGTACAATAAAAGTTTGTAACTTAAACCACGTCCGCTGGTAATCACATAATCTCGTTTGCCTTCTGCCCCCTCTTGATCAACCAATTTACTTTTTTTCTGGAAATCACCAATCCATTCTTGAATCATTTTCAATGGAATCTCTTGGGTCACTTGTTGATACACCTTGTGAATTGGATCTTTACTTTTCTCTGCTTTATACTTGACAAAGGGCACTTCCTGATTCAATACATAACGATCGAAAATCTTGACCAAATCGATGAAATCATCGGAAGACTCATTGTAGTTGATATGAAGCACAATCTCCAGCAATTTGCACGGTTGAAATTGGGTGGGATTTTCACTTAAAAGTGGCGATGGATGTTTGATGTGTCGAATAATTTGACGATCCTGTTCAACCATACGACATGTTTCTGTACTCGGAGGAACCAAACGACAAGTCATGATCACATCAGACAGATTTTTGATTCTCGGCCAATAAATGGAGAGATAGGCTTTTAATCCAGGTAGATTAGGATTGGCACTGGGAATTACCTTTATTTGCAAGGCCCACTGAATCCATTGACAGACATCAATAAGATACAGAGTTTCTTGTTTGATTGGATAATCTGAGAGGAACCAACTGGTTAAATCTTGGATTTGTGGGCGGTCAGCTTCATTTTCGTTTTTAAATGGTTCCACATACATTTGTTGGAAAATACCGGCCTGAATTGTTGGTTCGGCTGGAATGTCAAGCGTTACGTCATTCGAGGTAAATGTGTGATCCACTGTCGTCAGTTGGTGAGTTGTGGCGTCTTCGATGTATGCGTAGAGAAATTCGGGAGCCACTTTGAGTTCACAGGCCACTTTATTTTTGATTTGAAAAACATTGTCATCGGTCTCAATCAACCATGACCAATAGCTCCACTCATCTCCCGAAGTCACTTGATCCCAACCCAACAGGGTCATAAGCTGATCGGAACTCGTCATAACTACACCAAAATATTGTGAGACTTGCGTGACCTGGTCATGTGTTAATAATTGGGTGGTCAAGAGACCACGGTGACCATTGAATGGTTTGAGGATTTGATCAATGGCCGCTGGTATTTCACCCAAACATGCGTACCAGTGGCGATGGTCCCCTTGCCAATGGGCAACTTTATAATAATGATCCTGTAGTGATTGCTCACATAAAGATGAGCTTGCAGCCATTAAGATATATATGTATCTGGGAGATTATTTTTACTAGCTTTTGGGGCTTCTTGACATCAATGAGAATGATGTCAGGAAACGCATATATAAAACGTCTTACTTCTTTAATGGGGTATCGGAGATGGTCATTCCACAATATGGTTGGGGATCCGTGTGATACGATTGATACTGATAAATTGCCACATCGCTCGACATGGCAGTTTCCAGAAGAAATCGCATATTGTCCCAAAACTCCCGTGTATGTCCTACCGATTGCGTCATAATATGTGCTAACTCATGGATGGCGACAAAAATCATGGTGTTGAGATCATGCAATGCTTCTTGTGAATCTTTTTGTCGTAAACAGAAAACCAGTTTTTCACCTTTATTGACAGAATACGAGGTATACAAGCTGTCTGCTGAACTCTCGCTAATTTGGTTAGAATCAAACTTTTCCAATAAACGAGAGACACGAACATCTTTCGGATATTTGTCATGTAAATACGTCATTAGTCGCGCAATTCGCTGCTCAATTTGTGCCAATAAATCGGCCGCATGTTCCTTGTCAGGCAGATTGCGAACCAAATGGTGTTTATGATCGATTTGTGAAATGACCAAATCCACCTCATTGTGGTGGTTATCCCAATGGATTTTTAAGATCATGGCCACCATAAATGTAATTAGTGCCGCAATGAACACCTGTAACATGAATATATTATGACCTGACAAAAAACAAAGTGAGAAATTTAACGCGATACCGTCATTACGTCTCGCGTCGTTGATAAAACAAGATGTATGTATTCTCATCTACTGGATTGGTCGCCACAGTACAACGGTCATCATTGTAAGACATCCATGTCTGTGTGATTGGATTGTAACAGATGGCATAGTAATGCCCATTGGTTAGATGGCCAATGTGACACGTGACCGCAAACAAATCGTAGATCCGACCATTGGAGATAGCACGTGGAGACACCACGTATGGCGTCATATCTAGTCCCGAAACAGGGTAAATGATTTTATGTTGGTTTTTCTGGAAGGCAGAAAAACCATGTGATTGGAAACGGTTGATTTTAATAATCAAGACCGACGGAAGCATCCACAACATGGTCTGTTTGTGTGCCATGGTTTTAACTTGGCACTCTTGACAGAGATAGGAATTATCTTGGCTCAATTGTTCAGTAGTTGTGAAAAGATCTAATGAACGAGTGAGAGTAGTTGGATCTGTCGCCTCCAGCGATGCTGTCTCCAGTGGCAGATCAAGTACCATCATCGGATCAAACCGGAAAGTACTTCGATGACAATTTAAACAACGAATTTCGGTGCGCATTTGTCCTCCAAATATTTTTAAAATAACGGAACTTTTCCCCTGATAATATGAGACCCAATCTGTATGAGCCTTATGGATCTGTGTATCGATCTCTGATGCAACGGTTCCAGTTATTTCATAACGAACTGGATATGAAAGACATTCGTGGAACAATTGTAAGAGATTGATCAGGACTTCATGCGCATCATGCTGTGCCAGATTGTTAAATTGTGAAATAATTTTACCCAATAAGATCCGTAGACATACTGGGGACACTTTGGACGTATTCTGATTCCACATAACATCCACCAAACGTAGATACAGGATCACCAACAAAACCATCGGTTTTTTCGATTCCATGGTTCCATGGTTCAGATTATGGGACAGGATCTGCAATTGGTGAGATGTCATTAGTTGATCTGTTAATTGATGAGTATGGCGCATACATTGCAAAATAGCGTTGAAGAAACAACTGTTGCCAACGTTCTCCAAGCCAACGATTCCCTGACTAGGTGGTGGCACCCGTGTTTGTGATTCAATGATCGTTTTGAGTGCATCGATTTGTTGTTTCACATACTCCGAATCATGAAGCTTATTAACAAATTGTGTCAACTCTGAATTTTGTGACATTGACAATTTATTTGACATGATGACCATCGCAATTCAACTCATTCAAATTTTATAGATCCACACCGTCATCAGCGTCGTCTCCGATGTCTTCATCGTCATCCTCATCGTCTCCGATGTCATCTCCCCAGGGTCCTGCCATAGGTCTTTCATCATCTTCCTCAATTCCGTCATCTTCCGAAGTTGGCAACATGGGTGCTGCGGGTATCACGGGGGACTGGTCCCCCAATTTACGTTTAGCTCTGGCCTGTGCCACCAAATCAGAAAACTTAGTAAACATCAGTTTGGATGTCACAGTTGCGTTGGTTTTTAAGAATTGATCCAATTTTTGTACACCATCACGTTCATTCTCATAATCATCCAACATTCGATTAAAGACTTCTTGAATGTTCTCATAACCTGGGACTAATTCAAAAATTTGGGAAACAGGCTTCATAATCTGATTGGTAATATACATTCGATAATCCAATGTCAATTTGTTTTGTTGAATAAACTCTGGTGTCTCAATTCGATCCCCCTGTAGAGCATCTTTCATACCAGGTGTGGCAATGTAGGCATACGGAACCCGATCATTGGGTTCAAATCGATTCCCTGGGTCACGTTGAGCCTGACGGCATGCAAGCACATTGTGGGCAATTTGTTGTGGTTTTTTGTAATAACTCCGGAGAGTTTTACTAATCACGAAATCGGACAGAGGAAACTCGCCTTTCAACAATCTGCGACATTCATTGATCACATACTCTCTCGCTTTGTCCACATCCTTCTCATTCATAATGATATCGATTGCTCCCCCAAAAATGTGTTTGACAATCGGAGCATTATCGCGGCGTTTGAGCGCAATACCCATACTATTAGGATAAAAACTGGGATTATCAATCTTGGTGTAATAGTGACCATGGTATCTCTTTTTAGAAATCAAAATGAAGGGATAAATGGCTTTTTCAAACTCGATATTCTGTGGGCGTTTGAGTTGTGCCGAAATCTCTTTGACTGCCTTCTTACACAAGGCAATACACACGCTGACTGCTTCCAACCCAGTGATTTCGGTTTCCTTCTCCAGTAAGACCGGTCCCTTCCCATTTCCATCTGGGCTCGGTGCATAGACATTGAAACAGATGAAGACTGAATCCGTATCTCCATAGACACAATAGCTGTTTTTAACGTGAATCGTCCGACCCGTATATTTGGTTGGGACCAAATGTTTCTTTTCACTGTCAAAAATGCCGGAACATTCTAAATCAAGTGTGACCAACTTGTCCTTATACTCGCGCTCAATGTAACTCCGACTAAATGTGATCATTCGGCGACCAACCGCTGTGGTCGAAGCGGCAATCTCCACTTTATTAATGGGACTGGTCTTTGCTCCACATTGTCCATACAAGGAGTTGGCAGTTACTTTGTAGGCCAATTGTAAACCGTTCCACAGTTTCTGTTTGAACGGGTTCTTCTCATCTTCCATTTTCTTCTTCGCATTTTTCCGAGCCGCTAGCAATTCCATCAGAATGGTTGGCAAAATACTCTTTTTCCCTCCTGGCAATTGGGCATACCGGCAGACTTGGACACCCGTCTTGACTTTCCGCTTCTTTTTTGTTCCCGGCGCCGCGTCTGTTTTGTAAATGTCATATTCGATGTTGTTGTATGTGTAGCCAGGTAAATTGTCATATTGGCCACCAATGGTCACAAATGAATCATGGGAGATATTTTCACTAATCATGGAAGAGGGATACAGTGAATTGAAATCTCCGACCACAATCGGTTTGAAATGAATTTTCGTATCTGGTGTGAGCACAATGGCGCCCTCATACCAGCTATCGTCGTCCGGATTGGCTTTAGGCAAAACCGGAACAAGATAGCCTTCACGAGAACAGACATCAGAGACCAAACTGAAAATCTTGACTCCCTGACCCCGCAAAAATAAATATGACAATGGAACTTTACATACTTTGGCCATAGCTAAATTGTTGTTGATGATTTCCAATTTGAGGGCCAATCGATTACACAAGATGCAATCGATCAAACAATAAATTCCAATTTTCTTCCGGTCCTCGGCGGTCCCCTTTTGTAGACTGAAAATCTCGCGTGGTGGCATATCGACTTTCTCCTTGTACAAGAACTTATGAGAGACATTATCCAATTTGTAACTGTCCAGACGGTAATCCTTTTGAATCACCTTGTAGAGATCAATCATCACTCGGCCCGCCATGGGAACATATCGCAGTGTATTGTCTCCCAGACCAGCAGAACTCAATTTCTGTTCATGAAAGGCTTCAGTGCAATTTTTCAAGCGACCTAATTGACAGAACTCATCAGCACAGCCCAATTCCTGGGCGCGCTCATACAAGAACTTAAAATCAAAACCAAAAACATTATATCCAAGAACTAGATCCGGGTCATTGGCGATAATCAAACGCTTCCAGGCCAGCAACAATTGACGTTCATCGTCATAATATTCCACCACAACTCGAGCATGATCCGTTTCGCTCTGTCGCAAACGTCGATACTCTGCCGCTTTCTGACATTGTTCCTTGCGGTAACTGGGGGTCCATGGTTTGATTTCTTTGACCTTATCCTTGATAGCCGTTTCCAATTGCTTGGCCTCCATGACCGGCACTGTTGCTCCGGTTGGAGAAGCTAAGAAACGTTCGTAATGAACCAGGTCTGACGCCAATTCATCCACTGGTAAGTAAATATCCTTATTTTCAAACGTAATCATCTCTGTATTGGAGATGGAATTGCAGCTTTTGAGGCAGATCATATATTTGAGATAACAATCTGGTTGGTTCGTCAATTGAAATGTGGATCCGATCTGAATCAGTTGATCTCCCTCTAAAGGGGGGAGGTATTGATCAAATAATTGTGTCAGATGGGTCACAAAATAATCCTGTGAGAGATTGGCTCTGTCTTCGGAGGAAAGATGTTCCGGAACGTGCTTCATATGAACATATTCCGCACATTCCAGCAAATACTTGTAGACATCCGGAACCAAGGCATCCAAAACGAGGTTAGATGGTTTCTGATGGTTTTTGGTGAAAACATTGCTGACCATAAATCCATCGAAATGATCATTAAAGGCCAATTGGAACATGTTAGTAACGACTTCGATCGGTACCTCTTGAAATCGTCGATTATTATTGCGAGTCAGACGAGTCATTTGTGCGACGATTTCCTCTGCCAGGAGACCATAATGTGAATTGTGTTCCTGATGAAGATCAAGGGAAGGTAAATTAAATTCACAGAGATCGGTGACTTGTGAGACTAAATTGGAGACATCATCGGTCCCCAATTTATGTTGATATAGTTGAGAGATCGCCACGGCCAGTTGATGGACGGTTTCCGGATTGGGTTTGATGTTGTCCTGGGTGCGGATCTGATGAATGTTGTTCCCCTGGAAATTATCGTCAAAAATCAAATGGAGTAGCGTCCGTATGACTTGTTGTGGAGCCTGTTGGAATAAGGGGTGGATCCGAGTTTTTTTACATTGAATTCCACAAGAATTGAATAAAGTAACCAATTCCTGTGAGAGTTTTTGGTAATTCTTGATAGCTACCGGGAAATCACCATGACTGGAATCAGCTTCAATATCAAACGCCATCACATTAATGGCCGCACTTTCCAGTTTCTCATAGGGTTGAATTTGATCCCAATGAACATTGATTTCGAATTCAGTGGTTGTGGTTCGAAGATTCTCACGTTGAACTATTTGGTAGGAACAGCTGGGTAATTTAATCCAACCACAAGGATTAATTTTGGTCATGTGGATTAATTTAATCATTGGTTCAATATTGGATTCGAACAAGTCATACTTATGAGGTTTATTTTGATTAAGACCTGGAACGGTAATCGGGTTCGCTAGTTTGTAGGAATATTGATCATAACTTTCTTTGTTTTTGAATTGCAATTTGAGGAATTTGAACTTGTCATCACCAGTGAATTCGGTAAAAGGTTTCCGAAGCACAATCTGTGTCCGCAATAAATGTGTTTTATATTGATAATAGACTTGGTTACATAGATAGTTGACCAATAGACGACACTGACTGACCTCCCAATCATTGGGGATTTTAATGTAAAAAAATGGTTCGAATCCTCGTAAATTGAGGGTAATCGACTGCCCTGTTTCTAAGATTCCAAATGCTTTGATTAGCATAGGATACTTCTTCGATAATTCTCGTTGTTTCTCCTTGGAGTACAGATTTTCATCAGATCCATCGTCATCGTCATCGTCATTATTACCATCATCGTCGTACACAGAATCGATTGTGTCAATACATCGATAATAATCGATCAATTGAATGACCAAATCATTCTCATTATTGTCCAATTTAAATGGATTAGACGGACGTTTGAGTGTCATGATGTGATGTGAGTGTCACATCACAATCAACATGATCATCAATTTTTCAATGAAATATCGGATTTAACTGAAAAAATAATTAGATTTCCAAGGTGAATCAAATATTCACACAAACAAATGGGATATGACAGAGATGAGTGTATCAGATGTTATTGTTATCGCGGTGTTAATACTTGCAATGATAATGGTGATGATACATGCATAATATCTGTTACAATTGCTTTTTAAAATATTGTCCAGGAGGTCTGCGTGGACGCGCATGTTCTGGCATCTATGTTCAAGTGTTACCAAATGTTATTTGTGATTTTTGTGAGCAAACAAATATTTGTTTATATCAGGTTATTGTGAACATCATATGAATCCTTATAATCACGTGTTAAATAGTCATTTAGTTAATTACGACGTATGCGATGGATGGTGTAAATGCCCTAATTGTCCACAATCAACTGGAAAATTACATGATTATTTTACAACCATAATCCCCGCAAACATAAGTGCCTGAAAAATCGTAATGTGAGATCCAAAGGAAAATAGTCATCAAAAGCAAAATTTGAAAAAAATTCCAACCATGGTTACGTTTTTGCTTTATTTTTCCCTTTGTTTTCTTCCTCCTTTTAATTAAAAGGAGACTCATTTTCCTTTGTTAGGCATTTAAGGAACATATAACGGTTAGTCTCAAAGTAGAACCCCTCTACCTCATGACTGAGAATCCCAGATTTGCAGATTTCTCATTTTTCAAAACTTTTTTGAAAAAAATCAAAAAATTATTTTTGGAAAAATCGAAAATTTTCAAAAAAGTTTTGAAAAATGAGAAATCTGCAAATCTGGGATTCTCAGTCATGAGGTAGAGGGGTTCTACTTTGAGACTAACCGTTCTACATGTGGTTGTGAGCCAAACAAAGGAAAATGAGTCTCCTTTGGATTAAAAGGATGAAGAAGAGGAACAAAATCGGACAAAAGGGACGTTATGATTTGAGATAATTATTCCAATTTATTTTGTCCGTTTATGATCAAAAAGACGTCCATGCGATTTTAAATCTGTGTTAATTTTACGATCGCTCTGAGTCTTTCTCTGAATCGTTGGCTATTCAATAATTATTAAGTTATGATTTTCCGATTTTTGATGGACGTTCATCGATATTTTAACAATTTTAAATGGGTGTGTTATGATCACTTTCGACGTCCATCGTTATTTAAAATCACCGAGAATCGATTCATAAATTTTTTGAAATCGTACGTTAACTTTTTGATTTAACAAAATGCGTATTTTAGGTTTTCATTCATTTAACAATTTTTAACAATTTATCGGAACCAAAAATTGTTAAATTGTTAAAAATTGTTAAATGAGTTGAAAACACACGATTAAATTGTTAAAAATTGTTAAATGAATGCAAACCAAATTGTTAAAGTGGATGTTCAAAATTATTAGTTGCTTTGTGCTCCTCAATTTGCTCAAAAAAATAGAGCACAAACTACGTCTATTTGGGAGCAATCGATTTTTTAACAATTTACCAATAGAGCGATTTTTTTCGATTCTAGAAAACAAATTTTATTTTAGAATTGAGGGTCTGTAGGATCTGAAGCGAAAACGTTAATCGGTTGTTCTCGGTAGTGTGGTGGTTTGAAAGGAAGTGAGATTTTTTTGCGAAAAAACGCCGAGTATGGGATAATAATGGTGTGAACAGTGACGTTATCTGGATGAATATTATGATTTTTCATCAGTAAACTAACATATCGTAGTGGCGACGAGGTTTCCATGAGGCCTCTTAAATTAGCGAAGACCGGATACAATATGCGAGCGGCCCCGTCGATTTTATCCAATGGAGGAACAATATATGGCCGATCATTCTCGTAATATTCATCCACCGAGACCCATCCAGGATCAACACCGTTGATAGAGAATGGGTGGCCATTGTGAGTTTTCAATTGACTGTCATGCAAACACTTGGTTAACATGGCTAGTCCGGCCTTGGGCAATTGGGTGTGAACATGCCAGTCACATTTGCGACAATAGAATAATCCCTCTCAAAATTTAATGATTGTAAATTAATTTGAAAATAATATTTTTGGTCGATTTATGGTAGCTCCTCAAAATGGCTCAAACATGAGCCATTTTGAGGAGCTAAGTGAAATCTTCATAAAAATTCTGAGAGAGAGTGAAAATATATATGGCAACAGCATATATGTGTCATCTTTGCCAAAAAACATTTAATCGATCTTTCAATTTAAAACGGCATCTGGATGATATTCACTCCATGGCTTCATCCGGGGACGGCATTAATACGTTCACCTGTGCAAGATGTGGCAAACAGTTCAATCGGAAATATAATTTTACCCGTCATGAAGAGTCATGCACACGTCGCCAAACAAAAAAACAAAATGGAAGCCAAAGTCAGCATCAAATTGAGGAGCGTGTGGGACAACTGGAAACACAAAAAAAACAGTTCGAAAGAGAGGTGACCGAAGAAATTGCGCGATTGAAACAACATCCCAATAATATTTTGCAAGTCATTTGTGTGACTAACAATGACAATTATTTGGACATGCTCACCAGTAAAATCGGAGATTTCAATTTGGCAATCGATTATATCAAGGAATGTGCCTTATCAGACCTGTCCGGAGATTGCCGTTTGATCGAAAAGATCTATCTTGATCCAGAGCAGAAGCAATTCTTCTTTATGGATCCCAAGAAGAGTAATGTGACTTATTACAATGAACAGAAGGAGCAAATTGTGGAAGCTAAAGACACGTTTGGTCGAAAATTAGCCAACAATTTACAAAATAGCTACTTGAAAAGCATTAATTTCCTGATTAATCGTAATTTGAATGCACGGGCATCACCCAATAAGTTTTTGGAAGATTATGATGTGCAGACGTGGAACACACACATTTATAATTTATCAGACACGTGTTATCAACGGAGAATGATTGGCCAATTGAAGATACCAACAAAGTGAAAGCGGGCAAATTAAACAGAATAACTGTGATCTGAACATAGTTCCTTGAGAAACAGTTGAAACTGTGAGAATGTACCGTATTGTTTTTCTGCGACTTGTGACAAGGGTGAGTTCTCTTTGGGTCGCAACAAATATGAAGAAATTTGATTATATTGTTTGTTGATTTGAATTCAAATCAACAAACAATATAAATGGATCATTTATTATCGGGGAAAAGTAATAATGTTTATTTATCACATTATGTTGTAAATGCAACGATCTCTTGTTATGATGAAATGAATGGATTGTATTACAATCTTACTCAAGTAGAGTTTGAAAATATCGCAAAAGGGAAAATTGGAATCAATTAAAATTTTATTTTTTAAAATAAATATATTTGACACAAAGAGTGGAACAAGTGATGAAAATGGTGTATATCACGAGACAATTCGACGTGAATACAGGTTGTTATATATAAACCTGGGAAGAAGGATAAAATTGGATTCATAATATCAAATAAATCCCTGTTTTGAATTGATGGTAACAAAGACAAAATGTTGAATTGAATACTTTGTCTTTGTTAGAGAAAGAACCAACTTCACATAAGTTGTTTAAACACTGTGGGTCCCATCAAAATGGCAAACGGAACCGGTGTTTGTGTGGTCACATTTTTCATGTGATGTTGTTTAACATATTTCTGCCAATCCGTCGAATCCACTAATCGTTCCAATTGGTCAGCGATGGTGATGGCATTATGGGGTGGTGTTTTGTCAATAAATTCATAATAGACTTGGAGAATCACCTTCGCCGGAACCAGTGTGGTCGGTAACAAGTCTGTGATTTTCTGTTGTTGTTGCCACTCTCGCAATTGTGGATGTTCTAATAGACAACCATTACCTCCATTTCCGCCACCCTTTTGACACGGGGCCATGGTTCGAGTTAAGTCGGATGGAATGGCCAGATTAGCCATGTGAGACGGCTCTTCCCTGGAGTTACGGATGACCCCTTGTTGAAGTAATTGTTGATAGGTTTTTCCACCGACCACAACTTTTCGCCCAGTTAATGGATTATGAATTGAGAGCATTGATGTATACATATACTGGATAAAATAAACTCTATGAATTCTCGTCATCTTCGTTTCGCGTGTTATATACGCGTTGATAAACAGTACTTCCCAGATCATGTTCAAGTTGTTGCAAAGTTTCCGACAAGATTACTGTGTCTACCACACGACGATTCATCTTTTTCAGACACAAATCGTAAAAATCAGAAAACGAATGAGTTGATGTCATTTGCATGGCAAACTGATCCCCCGTGGTACACATTTCTTGATACATGTCATAAATCAAATCAAAATAACGGTCGTAGTCGTCATATTCGTGGTAATAACGATATATGACCGGGTTAGATGACATTTTAGTTGTCATTTTCGGTTAAAAGTGTGTTGATACCAATATTTAACAAATTGATCATAAGTAATTTGAAACCATTGTGCGCGGTCACCACCGAATGTGTGTTCATACATGTATGTGAGTTCAGAATGGGTGTCTTTTTCCCATTGATCCATAGAAGGAATCTTTGCTCCGAATGTCATCATCATATAACCGTTGATCTCAATGAGTTTATAAGTAGATGCTATTATTCTGATTCAATTTCATTTTCAATTTTCCCATGTGCTGATTGGCTACGGATTTCAATTTCGGGAATCGTGCGGGATTTGCGTTGGTCTTTAATCATATTGAGAGCCGCTGTTACTTCCCGGGAGACATCGGTGATACCTCTTGAGCGGAAATAGTTAGTCAGACCACTGGCGATTAGTTTCTGACTGATTCCATCACTGTTCTTTTTCTCCACATAACGGATGGTATAGTCATCGACCACATATTTGGAGTTTTTGAGAGTTGGAGTCTGTTGAAAGTAGTTAATTAGTTCTCTTTTGGAAGCTGACATGCGGTCTTTTAAGATTTTGAGTCCCCGTTGTAACTCAGCCACACGGGCTAATTTTTGTTTTAGGAGAGCATCAGGATCCGCTACTGGAATTGAAATTCGACGGATACATTTCCGTGAAGTGGATGGGGGTGGCATTGATGATGTCATTGATGTTGCCATTGTTGTCATACTTTATCATGATATAAGGTATTAAGTAAATTATCAATTGATTTTATTGATTTCATTCAAATTAAGAAATTAAAATGAAATTTTTCTGTTGTGTTAATTATATACAACACCACAATGTCCCAGAAGAAAGTCAACGTTTTCACTCATGCTAAGGAAATCCGTCTCGCAGGTGAAACCTGGAAAGACGCCGTCAGCCGTGCAACACAAGAGCTCTACGGACACCCAGCCAAGGCTGCCGCACCCAGACGCCACATTGCTTACCGCGGAAAGACAAAGAGCGAATGTTCTGGTCTCGCACAGGATGCATGCAATGACCCATGCCACTGGATTGCCAGCAAGAAACGCACACCACACTGCGCTGTCAAGCGCGTTGGCTCCAAGAAAGCTAAGTCTATCTCTCAGGCAGTTGAGAGGACCTTCCCCGAGTTCTGAATGGATCGATAGAGTCTAAAATTTCTTGTGATTCATATTTAAATCGATGAAATCGAAAGCAAATCATTTCAATTTCATTAATTCATTATAAAAATAACTGAAACCGCTCAGTAATCACCACCAATATCAAATTGACGGTGGTTGGTGTCTGGTCCATAGGTGGATTGTGACCAGGGTCCGACTTGCACTTGTGGGATGATTGGGTCAGATCTCAGTTGGAGATTGGGGTTCTTGAGGGTGTTGCTGACGGTGTCGATTCCGTAGTGGTGTCCAGCCTCCAAGAAATTGCGGTCGGCCAAGTGTCCGTTAACTGGGGGACTGGTTTGTTGCCAGGTGTTGTATGTGTCATCACGAGGCATGAGTTCTTGTGGTTTGATGGTATCCTTGGGGAAGCAATCGAGTTGGGGTTGGGTTCCAGAATCAGTGCCAAATTGGCCATTGAGATTGGCCTGTTGTGGCCCATAGTTGTTGCTAATTTGAGGGTATGGGAGAACGTTGGTGTTTTGTTTCACTGGGTTCATTTGGGCTCCACGTGCGGGTGGGATGCCAGTGTTGAATTGTGGGTCAAAAGGACCAATGGTATGGAGAGGATCGGCCTCTCGGGGAATAGCCGGAGCGGTGGCGGGTGTTTCCGCCTCTACTTTGACATCGCCACTGTTAGGAATTACTTGATTGGAGGAGAAAAACAGAAGATAAATTCCCAAGAGAGCGATTCCGACAATTAGATAAGTCGTCAGTCCGAATTTCATGTCTTAATTATATTAATTGTCAGACAAAAAATTCTATCATCAATTACCTTGATGATTGTATTGATGCGGAGGTCTCCGGGATGGCTTCAGTATCCGGAATGGCCTCTTCATCAGTCTCATCGGTGATATCTAGCAGCTGACATTCCTGGAGGAGAGTGTTGGGTAACGTGACTTTCAGTTGCGGTAAAGCCCATTGGGTCCAGATATGAGAATCATCTTTGTATGTGGCTACCAAATGAAGTAGTGGGCGGACGGAATAATTTTCTTTAATCAGTTGGTAAGGGACCAGCATATTGTCTTGATCATAGAATTCGATCTGGTGACATGGGATTTTCAATTTGAGTGAATGGCGATCACTGAACATGGTGGATAACTTGATGGTGGGAATATATTCATTCTCAATTTGAATCAGAGAGATGTCGTGAGTGTGATACCATTGCTCCGGGTGCTCAACAATTTCCGCAATTGAAAAATAATCCACATTTTTTACCAAAGTGTAAAATTCTTGGTGACTACTTTTCCGCTTATCCATGGTCAGGTCCACGTAGAAAAATTCACCATTCCGAATGACATCTGAACCCAAAGACAGTGTGGGCCCCCGCAAATACAATTGAGTACCTTCGTAAACAAATAGCCCCCGAACACCCTCTACTCCTGCTCCCGTTTCTACTTTTTGGATTGGTTCGTACGCTAGACAATCGATTTCCACTTGCGATGGATTCCGAATTTTGAGAGAAGACATGGCGTCTATTTTATATCTTATTGATGAGGCGATTATCTATGTATTTTGAACGTATCCGTCAGATCCTGTACCGAACTCCGATGGGGGAACCGAAGAGGAAGTTGGAACCGAAGGTGGAGCGATGGTTGGAATGTCGGCATATACACGGGTTAAAATCATATTCCTTAAATGATCTAATTGTTGTCGGTTATTCTCGCACTCAACCACGGCCACATCGGGCGTTTCGTCCAACCATTTCTTGTAGGTGGACATAAGATAAATCATACGGTTTTTCTCGTCGGGTGAAATCCGGTTCTCAACACTGGGTTCGGTCAGATCGTTTTTGGTTTGATAAATAAGGGATTCCAATTTATTCCGGACTTCTGCATGAGCGCGTAATTGAAAATCGTCGCGGCTATATTTGCTGGCATCTTCAATCAGTTGGGCAATTTGTTTTTCTGACAAACGGCCTTTGTTTTGAACGATTTTGATCTGGTTATGAATCTGACTGGTTATGTCACATGCGGTCACGGTTAGAATCCCGTTGTTATCCACATCGAAAGTCACTTCGATTCTCGATCCACCTTTCGGACCTGGAGGGATCTCTAATAGATCAAATTGGCCCAATTTGTGATTGAACCGGGTCATTTGTCGTTCCCCTTCATAGATGTTAATGGTCACCGCTCGTTGATTGTCAGCGTAAGTGGTGTACACATCCTTTTTGGTACATGGAATCGGGGTGTTGCGGTCAATGATGAAACTCATGATTCCACCGGCCGTTTCGACTCCTAATGATAAAGGGGTTACATCAACCAAGACAATGCTATTGGTTTTGGTGTCACTATTTTTGGACAAGATGGAACCTTGGATCGCGGCACCGCGGGCCACGGCCTCGTCCGGATGGACGGATTTATTCAATTCTTTTCCCCCGAAGAAATTTTTGAGTTGTTGTTGTAGCCAAGGGATTCGAGTGGAACCTCCGATTAACACGATTTCTTGGATTTGATGTTTTTGAATCTGTGCGTCCTCCAAGATCTTTTTGACTGGATCAAGACATTTTTTGAATAAGTCGAGACATAATTCTTCTAATTGTGTGCGCGACAAGGTACTGGAGAAATCGACGCCTTGGTGTAAGGCATCGATATCGAGGTTGGTCTGTGTCAAGGTGGACAGTGCAATTTTGGCTTTTTCACATTCCATCTTGAGTTTTCTCAAGGCTTTGGGATTCGTTTCGATCGGCGGGACATCGGGAGGTTTTCGTTGATTAAATTGCCGACACATCTCGACCACAATTTGATGATCGAAATCTTCCCCACCAAGATAGGCATCCCCAGAGGTGGCAATTACTTCAAAAGTGCCATTTTCAATCTCCAGAAGTGAGACATCGAGAGTTCCTCCTCCCAAATCATAAATCAAGACTTTTTCCTCATTGAGTGAGATCTTATCAAGTCCGTAGGCCAGGGCGGCAGCAGTAGGTTCGTTAATGATTCGCATGCATTGGAGACCAGCAATCCGCGCAGCATCGGCGGTGGCCTGGCGCTGAGAATCCGTGAAATAGGCCGGAACGGTAATCACTGCTTTGGTCACTGGGAAATTGAGATAATCTTGGGCATAAATCTTCAGACGCTCCAGAATCATTGCTGAGATTTCTTCTGGGAAGAAGGTATGTGTTTCGTTTTTGTAGCGTGTAGAAATGGTTGGCTGTTGTTGTGCATTACCGGTCACCGTGAAAGGCCATTGTTTGAGGTCACTCTGAATCGCCTGGTCATCAATTCGGCGACCGATCAAGCGTTTAATATCGTACACTGTATTTTGAGGATTGCGAACCGCCTGATCTTTGGCCAGTTGACCCACATATCGTTCACACTCGGTGAATGAGACATAAGAAGGTGTTGAGGTACCACCCATGTCATTGGGAATAATTTCGACGTGACCATTTTTCCAGACGGCCACACAGGAGTAGGTTGTTCCGAGATCGATTCCAATAATGTAATCTTTCTCCATGAATGAATGAAATTCTCGATTTCATTCATTCAGTTGACAAATCAATTTTTGGCTAGATATCCACGCCATATACGCACATTAAAAATAGACAGTTAAAATATTATGCTCATGTTAAACTCAATTGCGCGACAGAATCACGAATTTATGAAATTACTTTCTCAATCGTCCAATATAAGGATTCCGTCGACATTCGACGTACACATACCAAGTGTGGTTGATGATGCGCGGAGAACACCTCATACACCGTGCAACATCTATGTTGTTAATCAAACAACATCTCAATTATTGGAACAATATTCTGTTGAATATGGAAATAGCATAGGTATTATGAATATGGCCAATAGTATCACGCCTGGTGGTGGTTATTTGGAAAGTTGTAGTGCACAAGAAGAAGAATTGTGCCGGGCATCCCCTGTTCTGTACGCTTCTTTAGAGCAACATGCAAGACATGGTGGATATCCGTTTCAATGGTCAGAACATATTAAAGTGACACCCAATGTTAAATTTCACCGCTCTGATCGAACTCGACAGTTCGCATTTTATCGGACTCCTTTGGAGTGCACGGTTATTTCGTGTGCTGGGCCTGATTTACGAAATCGTCAGCAATTAATCTCATATTTACATCATCCACAACAAGTTTACAAAGATATTAACCGGGTCGTTCAAACCGTTTTAACGGTGCGACCGCAAATAAAAGTGATGATTTTGGGAGCTTTAGGATGCGGTGCTTTTGCCCCACCGCATTCATTGAGTACGCAATACCGAATTGAGGTAGCAAAACAGTTCGCAAGTGCTATAAATACTAGTAAACATCAACATTCTGTTATTTGTTTGGGAATTTATTGCCGGCCAGAACAAACAGACAATTTTGATATATTTAAGCGGGTAATTCTGCCTAGATGACTTTGTTTAAAAATAAAAGGACCATCACAAAGGAACACAAAATTCATAAATTGCATGAAATTTCATGCAATTTGTAAATTGAATTTTTAGTCTCCTTCCAATTTCACTTTTGTATAAGGACTTTGGATT
>Ga0172381_10000673_pt1 | contig 41438 bp, 63 predicted proteins | sample Leawel6488metaG_FD_119754 | JGI IMG/M metagenome (GOLD analysis project Ga0172381, IMG submission 119754) | Leachate microbial communities from a municipal landfill in Southern Ontario, Canada - Leachate well 64-88 metaG | ecosystem: Engineered > Solid waste > Landfill > Unclassified | place... | reverse complement strand
TAAAATGCACATTTTGTTGCTGTTAATTAGTCTTTTTATGTTTAAATTGCCAACCAAAATTACTATTTTCAAGTTCTGTTATAGTCTCATCCATCTTTTCTTTTGTTGTATCCCAAAATACTGTAGCACGAATAATATTGCCTACAGGACAACCATTCTGCATGTCCATAGCTTTAAATGTCTTCATATTTCTGCTTTTACCATAGATGATATAATTAGCCATAGTTTATAATTCTCCTCCTTCTGTTAATCTACTTATTATATGCTTTTGAATATGTTCTGACAAATCATTAAAGTTAATCTTTTTACCTAAATGTTTCCCTTCCTGACATACACTAAATTGACTAAAACCTTGTGGATGTCTAGGATTATCTGATAATCCTAGACAATTTCTATAAATATTACTTTTTTCCTTCAACACAATAGTATACCTATCCCAACATTTTTCTCCTGCATCCCAAATTGATCTAATTTGTTATATTGTTATTTCTTTTGCTAACATAATATTAAACCTCCTTTTATTTTTATATTGCCTTTATTAGTCTGTTAAATAATATTTACCATTGTGATCTTGATACCCTACCAAATGGCGATCATATTTTAGTCTAAATTCAGTTTTATAGGGATAAGGTTCTAATACTGTTAATGTAACATTAAGTGGACATATTACTTCAAAAAATTCGTCTCCCGTAACTTCTTTCATGTTTTTTAATCTCCTTTATTATTTTTATTTTATTCCCTCTAGAATGCGCTATACTGTTATATATAGCGCACAAACAAGGAATAATTAATATTTATCAATATATTCTTTTGCCTGTTCAACATTTTCAAAAGATTTATTAATTATTAAATAATCTTTAATTCCCTTTTCTTCTTTTGTCCATTTTACTCTTTCTATTCTATATTCAGATAATTGTAAACCATTTCCATCATTAATAATTTTGTCGATTTTAAAACCTTTATAAAACATTTTTTAAACCTCCTTTAAATTTTATTTATCACAAAAGTAAACTTTTATTGCTATAATTATTAATTTATATTTTAACCCACTTTCTTTGTAATAATCCTTTTATACCTGATGGTAAATATGCTGCACCATATATTTTCGCACCATCATACTCAGCAGATAGTATTAAAGCGTCATTGTAAGATTCTCGATAACTGTATTTACCATTACCACAAACCAAATATTCCTCATACAAATTTTCAACCTTTTCCATTTAACACACTCCTTCTTATTTAATCCTTATTCTAGCACACTGTTATTAACAATGTGCTAAGTAAAGATTAAATTGTTATTCTGTTATTTAAATTTATGAACTAATACTCTAAAATGCCAACATTGTATATTATATCCTCCCGCACTAATTGTTTCAACTTTTGCTTTTCCTAATTCTCCAATTACTATTCCGTTTATTTCTCCATTGTCACCAATTGACAAACCTTTTGCATCATTTATTAACCCGGTAATTTCTTTTACCCTATTAACAAACAAAGCGCGTTTATTATTCTTATCTAATTCTATTTCTTTTTCTAATATTTGTTTCCAATTATTTCTGTTATCATATAATTTTAAAGTCAATACATTAAATCTCATTTTCATTCTCATTGTATGGGTTTTATAGTCAATTCCTAATTCTACTTCTTTTTCTTTTGCTTCTTTACTATTGTAATGAAAAATACCTTTTTCTTGTTTCCATTGTTCAAATTGTTTTTGTTTATTGCTTCTTTCTTTAATATATTCTAGCAAACTGTTATAATTTTGCGTATACCATTCAATTGCTTTAATTTTCCATTGTTCTAAAAATTCTTCAATTACTGGAATTCTCTCAATTTCATTTTTCGTCTTTACTTTTTCTTTCTGTTTATAAAGATTTTCAAGTTGAATTTCTAAATCTCTCAATTTGTTATTTGATGTCCTGATATCTTCAGGAGTCCATTTTCTTTCAAATTCATCTGTTAATATTTCAAATTTCTTTTCAAATTTTAGTGTAATGCTTTTACGCTTTTCAATATCTGCTTTTTTCTTTTCAATTTTAACATTTAATTCTTCAATATTCATTTAACCTTCCTCCTTTTATTTTAATCCTTAACATAGCACACTATAAATAATGTGCTAGTTTAAAGATTAAACTGTTATATGTTTATATATAGGATAAGTTTTAACTAATTCTATAACACTTCTTTCATTTAGAGTATGATATAAAAATCTCATTGCGTCATTATAGGATATTGCCTTAATTTTGATTATTTCTCTTGTATATAATTTAAATTCATAAACATCCATTTTATTTTCTCCTTAATTTTTTTATGGTTATAAAAGCAGGTTTTTATGCTAGTATTATTCTAGATCAATAAATCCTTTTTCATAATGCCATATAAAATCAGGCATAGTATTTATGTCTGGTTCTTCATCTTGTAACCATATAATAGTATATTCTTTTGTTGCACAAATCCATTGTTTCTGATCTTGACTAAAGTTTAAATGCCCTAAACTACAAATATAATCTTCATTAATTCCGTTATCGTCCACCAATTGATATAATTCTGCTTTTTTCATTTTAAGCACTCCTTTTTATTATCTATTTGTTAATTTCCATGCTCCAATATTATTTCCATTGATATCTAGTATACTGTTATCAGTATAACCATTTTTCACCTGTTCTGCAATTTTAAGAAGTATTCTAGCGATCTCTTCTTCTTTAAAATCATTGTCAAAAGCTGCATTCGCTGTTTTGAATTTTAGACTAAACATTTAAAACACCTTCCTTTATTTTTTTTAGTAGGATAAATATTATATCCTCTAGCATATGCCACACTGTTATATTGTAGCATGGCATATAAACAAGATACAATACTGTTATGCTGATTCTTCTAATTGAGAATAAGGTTTATTAATAACCCTTTCAGAACCGTATTTGTCGCGTATATAATCCATTGTCATAGATTTTTTGTTGAATACTTGCTTGTATTCTTCCGGTCTCCAATACCATTGTATTTTCTTTTTTGCCCAAAAGAAACCAGCTTGTTTTAGTTGATCTTTAACAGGTTTACTGTTTCCGCTTATCCAAACCCAACTACCACAAATTTCTATGATAATATCGGGAATATGGATAATTTTATTAATAATTTCTCTATAACCATCATGGATATTATGACCTTGTTTGTTATATTTACTTTTTTGTTCTTCTGTTGAATTTTTTAAAATATAAGTAAATGCCTGTTCGTATTCTACATTTATTTCCTTCATTTCCTTTTCACCGGAAGGATTAATATCAGGATGAAATTTTAAAGATAATTTGTGATACATTTTTTTAAGCTCATCAATATTATTAATTCCTGCAAACCATTTCATTAAATACACTTCCCTTCTGTTATTTTAATATTATATTGTAATTCAATTAAAGATAGATATCAATAGACAAATTAAAACGACTAATTATTTCTTGTTTGGCTTGTTTCTTTAACTCGTTCCAATATGGTAATTTTTCTTTTCTTTCATTGAAAGGTATATTTAATCTGTTCATTTCTGCAATTTCTGAATTAATCTTAATTATATTTGGGTGATTGTTATATTGATATTTTGCTTTTCTTAATACTTCTTCTTTTTCCTTTTTCTTTATATTTACTTGTTTGTTAACCTCCTTACTTAATTCTTTTATAGTTTTGTTATAACTCCATGATAAAATTTTTGATGCACAACAACAGCCAAAATAATCAACTTCATTGTATTCATTTTCTAATACTATAGTTCTTTTTAAATCATTCCTGCCACATGCCGAACAGGTTAAAACCTCATCAGAAATGCCTTTCCATTTGTATTTGATTGTTATCACCTCTTTTTATTAAATACTTTACATTGCACACTAAATTAATAATGTGCAAGTTAAAATATTTACTGTCACAAAACACACATTTTATGGCCTGTTATTTATAAAATACATCCTTTGCAATTTTCTTCATTATCATCATTGCCCTTTTCTTTGCACTCTTTACACTTTCTTTCTAAACTTTCAACATATGCCTTATATTCTTTTGTTTGATAGGTCTTTGGATTGATCATACCTTCATAGAATAAGTTCTCGTCTGTTATTCTTTTGCGCTCTTGTAAATCTTTTTCTTTGTTGCTCATGTTTTATTCCTCCTCTTCATTATAAATGTAACCTGCTAAATATGCGCTAATAATTCTTTGTATACATTCGTTATTATTCAAATATATTCCTCCTTTTTGTTATACTTTAATGCTTTACAATGCATTCTCAATTAAGAAAATGCATGTTAAAGAATTAAAATATTAAGCTATATTTTTTATTTCCTGTTCCGTTATCTCTGTTATGTTATATGCACTCTTTCTTATTATGTTTTGAATTTTACTTGTAGTGACTGAATACTTGTCTTTGTTTAAAATTATGTTATTTTTCCTTCTTACTGCAATAATAGTATTATAATTAATAAGCTTTTCACCTTCAATTCTAATATTATTTACCTTTCCTTTAGTGTCACCGCTAATAAAATTGTTAATGATTTGTTGATTTGTCATTATAAAAAACCACCTTTTGTTATTTAGTAGGATATTACTTTAATATCCTCTATCGCTTGCACTAATTTAATAATGCAAGCTAACAGAATACATTAATTTATATTATTAACTCTTTTTAATACAATGTTATTTATTCCATCTGTCCAATACATTTTACCTAAAACCTCTTCAGCCATAATATATTTTGCATTTTTTAATTTTATATTACAATATTTATTAAATTGAGTATAAATTGATTCCATGTTTTTAGCTTTAAACTGTTTTACCTTTTTACCGTTTAATTCTGCAATACATATCATTTAATATTCCTCCTGTTATTTTAGACTTTAAAACCTGTATTTTGTGACTGTGTTATATAGATTGCAATCCGTTATAAGGAGTAAATTCGTATTTTTTGCCTTTATTACTTTGTAATACATATTTATCGGGCATATAATCTCCCGGTGTTGGGATTTTTTCAATAACTTTTAAGGTTAAAAATCCAACCTTTACATTATTGCCTATTTCCCATTTTTGCCTAGAATTTTGTATCATGTTAATATTTCACCTCCTGTTATTAAATTATTATACTATATTTCTTTTAAAACCTTCAATAAGAAGATTTTAAAAGAAATACAGGATAACCTGTATTAATTATATGCTATACAATACATGATCATATGTCTTTTTATAACTCCAAATATTAAATAATCATGTAAATAAATAAATGTTCTGGGGTTTTTACCTTTTTGTTTTAATTCTTTACATGTTTCTATAACCATCTTTTTTATTGCTTTTCTTGAGTTATATATTGTTTCACAATATTCAATATAACCTTTTTCTTTACTTGTTTCTAAATTACATTTAACTTGATATTTCATTCTAAAACCCTCCTGTTATTTAATTTTAACCTATGACAAGCAATAATAAAATTGCTTGTTTCGCTGTTATCAGCTCATTAGATAGGATTTATTTCTATTCCGTTTTTATCACATAATTCAGCCCATTGACATATGTGATAACAACTTCCCTTTTCAAATTGAAAATGGGTTTCATCAAGGAATATTACACGTCTTGATTCACCGTTTACTAAAATACTATCAAGATTTTTTACTTCAAATTTTGTTTTATAGTTAGGTGTAATAAATTGTATTTTATTAGCTGGTTCAATGTCTGTTATTTGTAATTCTGTTTCGTAAGATTGCATTTCTTTCTTACAATCTTCAATATTTTCGTCAAATCTATCACGAAAACCCATACTATTTGATTCATAATTCCTAATCCATGCTTTTAATAAATCATAACGCTTCCAGTTGTTCATGTTTACAACTTTTACAGTATTGTTATTATTGTCCATGTCTTCAATGAGTTTAAAAACTTCGCTAGACTTATTATTGACTAATCTTCCCCACTTCATAAACTTTGCATAAGTTTTTTCCATTAATAACACCTTCTTTTTAATTTATAGCATATTTTATGCTATTTTTAAAAGATACAATTGTTATTATATCCTTTAAAGATAGCATAACATTTAAGTTATGCTATGGGCAATAAAAACAGGATTTTAAGACATATATTACTTATTTGTAATTTCTATTTTGTCAGTACTTATTAAATAACCTCTATTTTCCTTTAGATATTCTTCATAAGCTATTCTTGCTTCGTGTTTTGATTCTGCTTTGATTATTGTAGTACAATAGGGATTGTTTACTAATATGCAATTAAATTTTAACATTTAACACACTTCCCTTTTATTTTTTAGTAGGATATCTAATACCCTCTAACATATCCTGCATGATTAGCAGGATATAGCACAAGGCATTAAAATTTATGTTTTATGATAGTTTGTAATAGTTATTTGCTTCTCTTCTTTCTTCAAGTTCTTTGCTTTTCTTTTTCCATTCTTTTTTGTTTCTATCTACTTTTCCGATATCTAAAGACATATCAAAACAATCTGTGCACATGTTATTAATTAAACCTGTTTCATCAATACAATTACAAAGGATACATCTTTTCTCCATGTTTTTAACCTCCTTTCTGTTATCCGCTATATTCTCCCTTTTCTTTTTTGTTAAATGCCTTTTCTGCACTCTTTAATGATCCATACCTTCCAAAACAATAATTTGCTTTGTTATCAGTAATATCATAACTCCATGCAACATATTGATCAGGTGCTTTGTCGTTATGCGCTATTACTGCATTTTTACCCTGTTTGATAATGGTATAACCTGCATTAATTGTACCAACCAAATTAATACTCATACTTTCATTCTCCTTTGTATTCTATTTTATATCCTCTATTTTATCATAAAGGATATAAAAAGAAATACAAGGGTTTTAAATACCCTTGTGTGTTATAGATTAATATAAACCTAAGTTTAAGCATTCGTTATAGATATAATTCCATGTTATATTATATTTGTTTCTAAGTTTTTCGGCTAAATTTGCTGCGTTATAATATTCTTGATCTGTTGTTTCTTCTGTATAATATTCGGAATAGCGCAATCCTGCAAGAATCATTTCTTCTTGTGTTAATACCCTCCATGCAATGTTATTACCTTGCTTATTAATGATTCTGTTGATCTCCTGTGCTAATAGTTCAATTCCGTTATGAGTTATGAAATTTTTAATTACTGTGTTAATATAACCTATTTTCATTATTTTTTTATTCCTTTCTTTTTTATGATAACTTTAGTACCAGTTTGAAGTATTAATATACTTCCACCTACCATAATAGTTTTTAATTCGTACAATGTTTATTCCTCCTATATTATATTTAGTTTGTTATGCATAATGCACGGTAATAATAATAAATCTAAAATGATTTATTATTTTTGCAATAACAACAAAATCATTATATATGTATTTTATTTTGTTTTTGTTATTGCATGGGTTTTTAATACCTTGTTTGATAGTTTGATTAATATCTTGCAGGGATATTTGTCTTTCATTGCAGCGTTTTACTGCATGATCACTTAATGTTATTGTCATTATTGCCACCTCCTTTTCTTACAATCTTTTTAAAACCCTTAATATATAAGGATTTTAAAAAAACTATAAGAATTAACTTATAGTTAAATTTTTAAATCTTTGATTTTAGCTTGTATTACATTATTAAGATTATCTAAATAAATTGCTTCGTTTGAAAAGCTACATACAGAATAATAATAATGATAACCAGATTTTAGTTCATTTTCATCAGTAATAATGATAGTTTGAATTTTTTCGTTTTTTGTATTAATGTCAATGTATGCCTGATATAATTTATAATTGTTATATCCTGTTATGTTTGTAAAATGATAAGTCTTTTCTTTAGCTAATTTGTAGGTTTGTTTAATTAGTTCTTCAATTTTTTTAATGTTATCATCAATATTTAAAAAACCTTGTAACATATTATCAGCTTTTCGCTGATTTTTTGTTTTTATCATGTTATCACCTCCTTTTTATATCCTTTTGAATACCCACAAGTTATAGTATTAAAATTTGATTTTGTTATATGGTACATATTCACCATTTTTATTAATTTGATATATTTCTGTTATTTTGTGTAATCCTTTTTCTTTGATGTCTTTAATATTAAATTTTAATTCTGTTATTCCTTTAATTTCAAAACAATCTCTTGTATTATCATCTAACCACGTAAAAACTATCCTATATTTCATGTTTTGGCCTCCTGTTATACTGTTATTGACATTATAACTTATGGATATTAAAAAGGATACAAAAGAGTGCAAGTTTTAAAGCCTTTATCGGCTTATAGGTACATATCTTTACTCTTGCAGGTCATGTAAAAATCACATGATAAGCGCATTAATGTAAAAATATCGTGCTATAAGCTCAGTCTAGGGTTATTTGCTTGCACTCTATATTGTAGATATTTAGTGTAAATATTAAGTTTGTTATATTATATTGTCATTGTTTACTAATCACTCGTTTAGTTCTGGACTTTCAAGGTATAGTTTAAGTTTGATAGTATATAGTACCATCAACCAAAAAACCTTTCTACTTGCCATTAAAAGTGTAACCTCTAAACAAGTGTCATAATTCGCAATGACTAAATGTAACATACTTAATTTAGTATGTAGTAGTCAAGGTATAATGGATTTGTCAAAGATCGGGTTTGGTCTTATATGGTCAGATATAAAACTCTTCCTTATTCAGCCTTGCTAGAGAGACTTAAAATCTAAGGGTACATATTTTAAGGTTACTCCTCATCTCCTGCTAAGTGACTATTTTAACATTAGATAGAGATGGTACAAGGTTAAACTGGCTGGTTACATTGCGCGTATGTAGTTGTATCAACCTCCCTTTCCTGCCTGACCTCCGGTAACTACTATTAATATATGCATTAATCGTGCCAAATACTTATTATATTTGCTTCATTTATAAAAATAATTTTGCAATGCCTGATTTTTAAAGGGTTTTTTATATTATGTTTATTTATATTTTTTTGTATACAATCTAAATATAAAATAAGGATATCCTTTATACTGCTGATTTATTCGTTAAAATTCTAAAATTTAAAATAAAAATAATAGAAATATAGCAATGACAAGGGTTTGGAGGTTTCTAAAAGTTAAAATAAATTATAAGATTTAGAATAAGGGAATTTTAAAGGGAATAAACAGGAGAATTAAAAAGAGGGTTTGAAGTGTCTATTTGCAATGGATGAAAGGGTTTTTAATGGCTAAAATAAGCTATATAAGGCCATATGAGACAGGTTAAATGATATAAGGTACAATCACCTTATATGCATGGTGATTGTGTTAGATAGGCAATGATAAGACATAGGATTGATATGGTAACATATGACATATGCTGACAATATATTGTATATCTTATATAAGGTTATATTATGACATATGATAAGATTATAGCATGGATTATAATGTAAGTATATGGGATAATATGATAATGTATAAGTATGCAGAATGATGTATAAATATACATAAGTATATTATATGATGATTATAAGTAATGTTTATTAACATAGTTAATTAATATATCTTATGTAATAGATAAAGAATATATATAAAAGAATGTTTATGGGCATTGATAAGATATGTTTATCAATAAGATATTTATATGAGTGAATAAATAATATTTATTAATGTGATTAATTAGATATATTTATATGATATATAAGTAATACTTATGATTAAATTGCATGAATAATCAGTATATTAATTTATTGAATAGTTTGAATTGAATATAATTCTAATTAATTTATATCAATTTGATATATAAGATATAGAATATTTATAGATGATATGGAGTAAATTTTATAATGGTCAAAAAAAAGGGTTTGTAGAAAGTAAAAATAATATATATTTGCAGGTACTAATATACTAGATATATATTTATCGTGTCTTAGAATGGACGTGGTGATCCTACTCCTGCAAGGGTTCTAGGGATCGGTAAAATTTAGGAGAATTTACTGGCATGGATTTTGCTAGGTAAGAAATGGGATAAAGACAAGATAATTAATAGGATATATAAAATAGTAAAATGATAATGTTTCACGTGAAACAATTTAGTAGGAATTAAAAAGATAGTAAGATAGTAGGATTAAATGTATATGAAATAGTTGCTATAGCATGTATATTAATATGGTAGGGATAAAAGGATTAAAGAATAGTAGGAATAAAAAAGTAGAATGATGAAATATAATATTACACATTGTGTAACATTGAACTGAGTATAATAATAAACCGAGTATAACTTTATACATTGTATAATAATAGACTAACTGTATTAGTTAACTAGTACACTAGTACAATTAGAATTGTTCGTTGTCGCGCTTCATGTTATACGGACTTGTAGATACATTGTATATACATATTATATTTCCACCTTATTACATCATCTTACATATCCTACCATTATATATGTATATACAATGTAGATACATATTATCATCCTATCCATTGCCACATAATTACAATTTCAATCCCTTTGCAGTCAGATTATAAATTGTCTGACAATTACGTCCGATAAGGGATACTTATCAGCGCAGGTATACCGGGCTATATAAACATCTGGAAACATTTACCATAGAACGTGTGTTCTGTTAGTTGTTCTATCCATAGACCATGATCTCACGACATCGAGTATCTTTATAATACCTATAAATATATTTTATACTTTACAAACATTTTTTATATTTTCACTTTCATCTACCTATCCTACCCTTATCTCTTCCGAGTCTATTCTTCTCTATTCACCTCTAATCCTCCTTCTTTACCCATAAAAAAATAAGGACTATATTCTAGTCCTTATCAATCACATTTTCCAACCTATTTTCTACCTCACCAATCTATCACACTACCCATTCTTCCATTAAACTTCTCATATTCAATTACATATTTTCTTGTAGTATTTATATTGCTATGTCCCAATATCACCTGTAAATCCGTTATCAATCCTCCACTATTCACATAATTTATAGCAAAACTCCTTCTACAATCATGACAACTTAATTCAATCCATTTCTTCAATATCACATCAACTTGCCTTGTGCCTATATTAAACAATTTATTCTCTACTTTATATGTTCTCATATATTCTTCTATTTCTCTAATCAATTCTTCTTTTATCGGAATATATCTCAACCTAGATCCCTTTCCGATCACCTTTAACCAATATAACTCATTTACCTTCTCTATATCACTATATTCAATATTTACCAACTCACTTACCCTAACTCCTGTTCTGAACATAATCCCTATCATTAACTTTTCATATCTATTATTTATTCTATCTAATAATTCTCTTATATCCTCTTTACTAATACTCTTACCTGCTTCTTCACCTTTTGTTGCATTTAGTTTAATAAGTCTCTTAATCCTTCTGTCACACCATACATTCTCACTTATAATTCCTTCATCAATACAATATTCAAAAAAACTACTCAGCGCAGCTTTTCTAGTTTCTACTGTATTATCACTCTTACTATCTAGTAATCCCTTTATATACTTTTGTACATCTCTAAATTTTATTCCTTTTATCTTCCACTCATTTATATAATTTATATCACATCCAAAAAAATCTTCTACAGCATATTTATATCCCCTCTTTGTTTCCTTACTCTTATACTGATTCAACCAATCTTTAATTATATTATCTTTTATCTGTAATTGTACTAACTCTCCCATTTCTCTTACCTCCTTCTTCTGTACGGACTCATTCTACCATGTGGTCTAGCAATTAATCTAGCAATATTACAAATTATAAAACAAACAAATACAACAAAAATAAAACTCATAAATATCTCTCCTTTATAATATTAATATAATAATATTATATAATATATATTACCAAATTGTCAAGGCATAAAATACAAAATTAAAAAATATAATCAATAAAAATATTGATCATGACCAATCGTTAGATTGGGAATGAACAATATTTTTATATATACTTTAAGTAATAATAAATTGTAAGAAAAAATTAATAAAAATTTAATAATTAGGACTTGACAAAACTTAAAAAATATGATATAATATTATATTCTTTATATTATATTAATATATATTATATTTATATATAAGTAAAATATAAATATAATATAATTATCAGAATATTTTTATTGACTTTTATATAAAAATATGTTATAATAGAGTATAAAATATTTTATATTTTCTTTAAGGTGGTAATGTAAAAATCAAGAAAAAAGAAAAATCTATTATTTCTAAAATACGTTCATTAGCTACTGAAGAATGTGCTAATCATGATCGTATATCTAATGGGATCAAAAACTACTGTTGCAAAGAACATACTGAAGGATATGTTTGTACATATTTTATTGATGAATATGAAGATAATATCCCACGTTGTAAATATCTAGAAACTTCAGTCCTTCCTCTTAATGATAATCTAATGGCAAAATATTTTGAATTAATAGATGTAACTGTAGATAATACATATAAAAAAATTTGTGCTAATACTTTTTGTAATTCTATATTCTTAACTTCAAGTAAAAATAAACAATATTGTTCTAATTGTGAAGATAAAATCAACAAAGAAAAAAGTAAAATTCGGAGTAAAAATTATAGAAATTCTATCAAAGAAAAATAGCATATGACCGTCACGATTATTAACCTTTTCCAAACGTAAGAAACCTAGTAATACCAAGGCTTAAAAAATTCATAAAAATGGTCATTTTTACTATCTAGGCATAAACCTATATTAAATTATTTTTAATCTCTGAAAGCCTTGATATTGCTGAACCGTCACGATTATTAAATTTTAGTTTTAAATATTCTTAAAATGGTGGTGAAAATTTATTGTAAATATTAAATGTTTAGATTGTAAAAAACCATTGTTTAAAACTTCCCTTATATACTTTAAGTATTACTGTCCTGATTGTAAAAAATGGACTATATACGGAAAGGATAAATAATTTGGCAAAAGTTAATTTTCTCAAAGAAAAATAAAACTAAGAAGAAAACTAGTAATGTAGTAAATATAAATAGGAGTGAAGAATAATTTGCAATGTATAATGATAAGTATGAATTTTATCTAAAAAGAAAGTCACAAGAGTTTAAATTAGCGTTAAGTTATGTATATGAAAATAATAAAATTAATAAAACTGAAAATAATGAGAATATAATTAGATATAATTTAAGTAAGTATTATTTAGACGCTATTAAAACAAATAGTCTTAGTAAAGATAAATATTGTAAATGGATAAGAACATTAAAAAAGAGTCAACCTGAAGACATTGAATATCTTTATCTTAATATTAATTAAGGAGGTGATAATGTAGTTTAATGATCAAAGCAGGAAATCCAGCACTAGATCCACTAGATTCTATTGAATTTAAAAATATAGATTGGGAAAATTGGTATAATGAGTATTTAGAATCATATAAAAAAATTCATAAATTGGTTAATAAAATTAGAGAAGAATATAAAAATACAAAAGATAAAGATAAGATAAAAGAACGTAAAATAGTATATGATGCAGAAAAAGAAATTATAGAAAATATAATGATGATTGAAGAATATTTGCCTTTTGAAAAAAGATTATTTCTTCATAAAAAAAACAATGAAATAACAAAATTGATATTTAATAAATCTGCTAATTTTGGTTTTGTACCTGTTGAAAAATTAAAATATAAAGAAATTGAAGGATTGGTACATAATAAAGTTTTACAAAATGAATTATTAAATATGTTAAAAGAGTTACTTACAGATAAACAATATACCTGTGTATATCTACATTATTTTGAAAAGATGACACAGCAAAAAATAGCAGATAAATTATATATATCAAAACAGACAATTAATGAACATATATTTGATTCAATTAAAAAAATAAGAAATGATAATTATTTTTCTAATTTATTAAAATATTTAAAGTAATTACCCTGACAATATTGATTAACTTTCTACCTTTTATTATTAGAAGTAATTTTAAGGAAGTGATAATTCTATAAGATTTAATCATTATAGAAACGCTGGTTGGACCTTAGAAGGTTTACTAAAAATAATTACAGAAGAAAATCTTTATATATCTTATGAAGATGGAATTAATAAAGCAAAATTATTTTATAAAGAATTAAATAATCTTAATAATAAATTACATTATAACAACAAGAAGTATTATAGTCATAATATACCCTTTTCTTCTTTTGAAGAAACAGATAATGGTGAAATTTATTTTATAGAAATTAATAATTATGAGGGAGTTTGATAATTTTATATGGCAAAGCCTGGATTGAAAATAACTAACAAAGACGAATATAAAGTTGATTTTAATGGTGTTTTAATAATTAAGGACGGAGATATATTAATTGATGTTTCTAAAAGTGATGAACCTGAAAAATTAAAGGGAATTAAAAAATATTTTAATAAGCTAGAAGGTCAGTTTGTAAATCTCACTCTTAAAAAAGTTGATGTTGAAGAAATTGTAGAAGATTAAATAAATTAATGGAGGGTACGAGTTACCCTCCCCTATCTAATATTTTTAGGGTATAGAATCCCAACAAAGAAGTATTTAAGAAGGGATTGGTCAATTGCCTGTAAAAGATGAAATTATTCAACAATGTTTAAATAAAGATAAAAATAATCTTACTTATAATCAAATTGGTAGTCAATATGGATTTGATGGTGAAGCAGTACGTTCAATGTTTAGACGTTGGAAAAAGAATAATACTAAAGATATGTCAACTCAAATTGATAATAAATTAAATAATATTGAAGATTTATTAGGTGATGATAGATTATTACTCCAAAAACTTAGGGAAGAAAGAAAACAATTAGAAAAGTATAAATCTGATTTAGGAAGAACTTCTGTTTTAGCAGAATATATCAAAGAAGCACTTGATAATTTAAATATATATAAAAGAGAACCCTATAAAGATGTTATTAATACTAATCAAAGTAGAGTTGGAGTAATTCAATTATCTGATACTCATGATGGTATTGTAGTAAAACCAAGTCATACAAATGGATATAATACATATAATCCTCAAATAATGATAGATAGAATGTATAAATTTTTAGAAGAAATTGTTAAGTATGGACAAATGTATAATATAAATATAATTTATGTTTTTGGTTTAGCTGATTATATAGAACATGATTCTATGAGAAGTAATCAATTAGCTACTGTTGCCTACCCTATTGTAGAACAAATGATGCATTTTGAAGAGTTTTTATATAATTGGTTAGTAGATTTGAGTAGATATTTTATTGTTGAATTTGATGGTGTAGGTGGAAATCATGATCGCAATAATGGTGATAAAAATAAAGAAATAAAAGAAAATAATTTATCTAGTCTATTATTACATATGGTAAGATTAAGATTAGGTAATAACCATAATAATATAATTTATAATTATGCGTTTAATAAACAGGTCATAATTAAAAATATATTAGGATATTGGTTTTTAGGTAAACACGGTCATGAAGATCAAGGTTCAAAGATTGAACAATTAAAAAATAATATTATTATGGATGGTAAAGATATTAATTATTTCTTATATGGACACTTACATAATTTTCATGTTGAAACTGGCAGTAGGGGTAAAAAATCAATAGGTAATGGATCGGTTATGGGAAGCAACGATTTTACTCGTAATAATTTATATTGTAATACTAATGCTTCTCAAAATTTACTTATTGTAGAAGAAGGAAAAGGTATTATAGGTTATCATGAAATAGATCTACAATAATATTGCCGTTGTAGCTCAATGATAGAGCATCTCACTTGTAATGAGAAGGTTGAAAGTTTAATCCTTTCCAGTGGCTCCAAATTTAATTCTTTTCAGGTGAGTCCCTACCAATTAGTGGGACACTGTAAATTCAGGTTATTCTCAACCAAAAAATGAGAAGCTGTAAATTCATTAATATAACAGGTCATATCAAGCATTTGCTTATGTATATGGCAGTTCTCAGTGGAGAACAGACTCCTCTTATATTATTGATTATTTTTGCAGTTGTAGCTTAATGGTAAAGCAACTCTCTTGTAAAGAGTAGACTAGGGATTCAAATTCTCTCAACTGCTCCATATTGTCTTATTTTGTTTAATTTCGTTTTATTTTGCTTTATATTTTAAGGCTCTGTAGCATAATGGTAGTGCGCTTGACTGTCGATCAAGAAGGTGTGGATTCAATTTCCATCGGGGCTGCCAATTTTTTAGAGGAGTAGTCAAGTGGTAAGACAAACGGCTGTTAACCGTTTTAGCGTAGGTTCGATCCCTACCTCCTCTGCCAAATTTAAGACTGTAAATATAATCTGTCTAGTCAACAGATAAGGAGGGTAGTTTTTTAAATAGACTATAATTTAATATTCTAGTCAAATATTAGGGAGGTTTTATATTGTATAAAAATAATATAGTTGTAAGTATTAAATGTAATGGTAAGTTTCTCAGAGAAACTAAAGAACATGAAGTATTTTTGCCATTTGGTCAAGAATATAGTTTATTTATCAAAAATATGAGTAGTGGAAAAGCGTTAATTAGAGTTGATATTGATGGACAAGATATATTAAATAATAAAAGTTTAATTGTTGAAGAAAATTCAATATTAGATTTAGATTGTTTTGTTGATGATTTAAATAATAATCGTAAATTTAAATTTATAGAAAAGACAGATAAAATAAGTAATTATCGTGGAGATCGTGTTGAAGATGGTTTAGTACGTATTGAAGTTCAATTTGAAAAAGAAAAAGTGGAATTGCCTCAATATGTTTGGAATTATCCTCAAATATGGTCTGCTCCTACATATTATTATGATACTACATATAAATCTGATCCATATAATAAATATGAAATTACTTGTCGTTCTGTTTCTGCCAGTAATGTTGGTGGTACTTTAAGTTGCAGTAATCTAAGTGTTAATGGTAATATAGTTTTAGATAGAAGTAATATTAATACTCAAGGAATTACTACTAAAGGATCAGAAAGTAATCAACAATTTACATATGGAAATATTGGTCCGCTAGAGAATAATAAAACTGTATTAGTTATTAAATTAAGTGGTATTAAATCAAATAATAGTGAAGTAAAACAACCTATTACTACAAAAAGTAGTATAATATGTGAAATGTGCGGAGTTTCTAACAAAAGTATAAATAATTATTGTATAGAGTGTGGAACGTATTTAAAGTAAATTACAATTTTATTAGAATTACAATTGTTTTAGTTAATACAAATCTTTTAGTATTAAAAAATAGAAAAGACCTTCAATTGCGGAGGTCTTTTCTATTACCATAAAAAGTGTATTTTATTATAGGAGTGAATATTAAGATTTGGAATGTAATCGCTGTAAATTTATAGATAGTTGTGATCAGGTGCAATGTTTATATGAAATAGGTGTTCATGATAAAGGAAATCGAAAGAAACAAAAAGATAAATATTATAAATCTAAAAAACAACTTGATTTAGTTTATAAAGAATAGTGGTGTTTTAAATTTCAATTATCACAATCAACAACCAATGGCCTGATAGTACGGCATGGGACAGTTATGTTTCTAGTAGTAATATGAATTCAAATTATGCTAATTCTCAGAATTTATATTGTGGCAAAGATGCTACGGGGTCAAGATATAGAATTTTTATTCGTCCAACAGACGTTAGTACCATTCCCTCTACCGCAACTCTTATTACAGCACAAATTAGATTAAATTGTAATTTAGCAGGAAGTGGAGTTTATAATATATATCAGGTAACAGGATCTTGGTTGGAGAACGTTACATGGTCAAATGCTCCCTCTTATTCAACTTTAATAGATATTGTAACTATTAATGGTGTTGTAGGTACATGGTATACGTTTGACATATTAGATGTGGCAAAATTATGGTTAATTGGTTCGTCCAATTATGGAATTATAATTAAAACTGCTGAAAGCGATGTAGATAATATAAGTTTTTATAGTAGTAATTCTGCTACGGCAGGAAATAGACCTATTTATTATTTTCAATATAATAATGATAAAAAGAGAAAAAGTATATTATTAAAATCTAGTCAAGGAGGTGGGATTCTACTTTGATATTTGAAGTTGGTAAAGAAATGGTAATTCCGTTTCTTATCTTGGACGCTAGTAATGTTCCGGTTGATGCTGGCGTGAGTCCCACTATAATAATCAAAAGAAGTAGTGATAATAAATATTGGAATGGTGATACTTCTACTTGGGTAATTGGAAGTTATGATAATTCTATGACTTTTAGTTTTAGTGGTACATACATTTATTCTTTTACTCCAGATATAGAAGATTTTTATATAATTAGGTGTAGCGAAAATGTAACATATAAAATAGAAGATGGGTATGCTTTTAGAACTGTGAGTAGATTAAGTAATCTTGATTATTTAGATATATCTGTAAATAGTAGATTGGCAGATAGTGATTTTGATAGTAATATAACTACTATAAATAATAAAATAGATACCATTGATGGTATTGTTGATACTATTGATACAAATGTTGGTAGTGTTAAATCAACAGTTGATACTAATTTAGATGTAGTATTATCAACAAGAAGTACATTAACTGATAGTGAAGTTTGGACTTATACTAGTCGTACTCTCTCCCCTGCTGGACAGGATGGGATCGGAAGTTGTACTACGACAATTGATATAACTGTTGATAATGTAGTTGCTGAAGATGTTAATGTAATAGTTTATGATTCAAGCAGAGTAGCTTTATTGTCTGCTGTAAGTAATGCTAGTGGTAAAGTTGTGTTTAATCTTGATCCTGGTAATTATATATTTGAGTTTAAGAAAACTAGTGTTGTTTATGCAAAGGAAATCCAAAGAACTATACCTTCTGCTGTTAGTATAAATTTAGATGATTGTGTTGCTTGGTAGGTGATTATAGATGCCGATTGATTTAGATCCAATTGTAAGTAGTAGTACATTAGATTTAGAGTTTAGAGAATTACCTTTAAAGATTTTAGAAATAGATGATAATTTAAATTTGGGATTAGAATTATTTAGTCCTAGTAATAAAATTTTTTCTGTAGATAGTGCTACAGCTACAATTACTGGTACTACAAGTGCAATTAATTGTACTATAAGTGGTGATTCAATTGTATATTGTCCGATCTCAATCAATACTCTTGGTTGGAATTATATAGATGTTGATGTAAATGTGGGATCTCAGAAATTCGTATATCAACTGAAAAAGTATGTAGATTAAAATGTGGATTTGATTCTGGTTAATAGGAGTGAATATTTTGAGTGGGTAGTAATAATGGTCAGATAGCACAGAAATGCTTATGGTGTGGTAAAAATGGCTTAATAGATAATGATAGTAAAAAAAGTGATTTTGATAAAAATGAATTTATAAAAAATAGTTATAATCCTATATGTAAAAAATGTAAAGATAATATTAAAGATTTAGATACATTTAAAAATTATTTACAAGATAGTTGTATAAAATTTGATAAACTTACCTGGGACAAAGCAACAGATGATATAAAAAGTAGATTATCTAAACAATACAAAAATGAATTACCAGATAATTTTATTGAATTATCATTTAATAAAATTATGAGAAAATATTTTAGTTTGGGAAATTTATCTGGTGATTATCAATTTATATCGCTAAAAAAGAATAAAAAAAATATAAATAATAAGAAATTAACTGAGATATCGGAAGAACTAATAGAAAAATGGGGAGAAGGATATAAATACGAAGAATATCTATTATTTGAAAAAAAATATAATCGTTTAGCAAGAAGTTATAAAGAAAAAACTGAAATGCATTCAGAGATGCTATTAGTATATATAAGATATCGTGTAAAAGAAGAAATGGCAACTGCAACAGGAGATGTTAGAGAAGCAAAACAATGGGGTGAACTTGCTTCTAAAGCTGCTCAAGATGCTAAAATAAATCCTTCTCAAATGAGTAAATCTGATATAAGTGGTGGTATTGATGTAGTATCACAATTATTTGAAGCTGTTGAATCAGAAGTTGGTATAATACCTTTATTGCCTAAATTATTAGAACAACCTTATGATGATGCAGATATGATTATATGGTCACTTGTAAATTATATTAGAAGATTAGAAGAAAAACCAACAGTTACTTATAGAGATATTTATAAATTTTATGATGAAATGTTAAATGAACACTATAAACAAAATGGTTATAATGATGATCAAATTAAAGAATATTTAAGAAAGAGAAATAATGTATTTAGGGATTTAGAAGAGATATATATAGAACCTTTATATAGTAAAGATGTATTAGAAGAAGATGGTGATGAATAATGTCATCATACCCTAAATATCAAGATGATAATATGAAACACGATCATGATAGATATGATGTGTATAATTCTGCATTTGAAACTCCGATTGATACACAAGATCCTAAAAAAATGAGTTTGTTAAGTAATAATATTAAAAAATGGACAGAATTTTGTGCTTTTCTGAAATGGATGCCGGATATTTATTTTGATATGGTTACTCCAAAAGACGGGCAGCGTATTTTTTTGGATTTATACCAAAGGGTCATGCTTCGTTTGCTGGTGAGGTTCCCCCAAAATTATTTTTGTAATCCAAGAGGATCTTCCAAGACGATGATCGGAGTCATGGCACAGTATTTTGTTGCTATAACTGAGCCAGGAATTACCCTTTCTATTACTGCATCAACTAAAGAAGCTGCTGTAAAAATATGGAAAGAAAAGCATGATGAAATTATAAAATTTTATCCGTCGTTAAAAGATGAGATAGTTTCTGCTCAATTTGCTAAAGATACTGGAAAAGTTGTTTTCCAAAACGGTTCGGTTATTGATAATTTAGCAAATGCCCAAAATTCAAAAGGTTTGAGAAGACGAAGAGGAAATTTGGAAGAATCTGCTTTAATTGACAAAGATTTGTATGACGATGCGATAGAGCCAATTTTTAATATACCTAGAACTACTATGACAGGAGAAATTAATCCCACTGAACTCAATGGTCAAATTAATAGATTCAGCACGTCGGGTTATAAAAATTCAGATGAATATGAAAAAATAAGACAAATGGTTCGTGAAATGATTGAATGCGAAGGATCATTTGTTTTTGGTTCTGATTGGTTTATACCAATTCATTTTAAGAGACAAAAAAAATCAGTTATAGATAAAGCTAGAAAAGGTAATGTAGTTAGATTTAGACAAAATTATTTACTTGAATGGATAGGTGCTTCTGATGGTTCTTTATTAAATATTAGTAAATTAATAAAAGCAAGAACATTAACTAAAATTGAATTAGAATGTCAAAAAGATAAAAAAGGTAATTTAGAATTAAGCGAAATTGTTTTTGGAGTTGATGTAGCTAGATCTGCTTCTCAATCTAATAATAAAACTGCAATAGTTGTTTTAAAAATTATTAGAAATTTAAAGGGTTCTATTAGACAAATCCAACTTATTAATATAGTAGTTCCTCCTAATGGTTTAAATTTTAAAGAACAATCTATTATTATTAAAAAATTATTTTATAAATATGGTGGAAATTCTGATTTAGCAAAATCTAGAGTTAAAGCAGTAGTAATTGATGGTAATGTTATTGGAAGAGGTCTCATTGATAGACTTTTAGAAGATGTTACTGATCCTGATACTAATGAGGAATTAGGTTGTTGGGATACAATTAATACAGATCAAAAAACTGAAGTAGAAGATTCACCTAAGATTGTGTATGATTTTACAGCACAAGGTTTAAATGGAGATATTATTACTCAATTTTTAAATTATGTTGAATCAGGTAAATTAAAATTATTAAAATCATTTGAAGATGTAAAAGATAGTTTACCAAAAAATAATAATATAATAGACGAAAATGAAATATTAGCAGAAGCAGCATGTTTGAACACACAATTATTTATAGATGAGGTTGCAAATTTGCGGTTAAAGAAAACTACTAATTCTATAACAGTTGAATGTGTGGTAAAAAAAATTGATAAGGATAGATATAGTGCAACAGCCTATGCCCTTTTTTATATTTTTCTTTTTATGGAAAAAGAAGAATTAGAAAATATAGAAGAACCCTATATGCTTTCAGCAGGTTTTTAATAAAGGTGGTGATAAAACATATCCAAACATAAAAAAACTAAATCTAAAAATAATAATCAGCAAGATATTCAAACTAATACTACAATTCACACAGAAGAAGATTTAAGTAAATTATATGAATTATGTTCACTTGTTGACTATATTACACAAAGTGGATCAGGATCTTCTCTTACAGATATTTCTTTAACAAATTTATATAGCTATTTAAAAAATCCATATAAAAGCATTAAAAATATTAGATTAGCATCTGAATATTTAACTTTAAAACATGGAATAGTACGTGATGTTCTATTATCGTTTAGTAGACTTCCTACTCTTAATTATCATTTGTCTTGGTCATCTTTTGATAATCCTAAACAAATTAAAAAATATGAAAAGAAAATATATGATTTTTTAGATGAAATTAAAATAAAGAAATTACTTAGAGATGGATTATATGAAACACCAAAAGATGGTACAGTAGTTACTTGTTTAAGAAAAGAAAAATATGTTCAATTTCTTGAACTCGATAATTTAAGAATTAATAAAAAAAGAAATGGAAGATGGATTGTAGAACTAGATTTATCAACTATAAAAACTAATAGAATGTCTGATTATGATATTGAACAGATTGTTGAATCATTACCTGATGAAATTACTACACAAACAATTAAGAAATATCAAAGTGACAATAAATTTAGATTTGTTGAATTAAATAATTGTGATGTAATATCTTATGGTGGAGCTAGAAATTATCCTTATGGATTTCCTTTAACTATGGGATGCTGGACTAGTTTAATTCAAAAAGAAATTATCAATAGAGTTGAAAGAAGTCAAGCAGATACCTTAATTAAAAAAGTTTTGATTCTTTGTTCTGGATATATTGGTACTGACGAAAAAACTAAAAAGCCTGTACCTAGATCGGTGACAGAATTCTATTTTAACAGTATAAAAACACTTTTACTTAAAAAGGATAGTGGTACTAGTAATAGTGCTTATACTTCTAGCACAGAAGATACTAGTGGAACAGGTTTGGTGTCACTTCCAGAATATCTTCAATTAAAACCATTAGATATAGATATTACTCAATTTACAAAAGAATTATATGTAAAAATTCAAAATGATATATTTATGAATCTTGGTGTAAGTGAAGCAATGGTTTATGGTGGTTCACAAAATGCCAGCAATTTTTCTGCTTCACAGACTAATATTGAAAAGTTTTTTAGATATATTTTTGAAGTGATGGAGCAATTTGAAGAAGTTATAAATGAATATATTAAATATTTATTACCAGTTGGATTAAGTTGTAAATTCTATTTTGATAAAACTACAATGCTTGACAAAGATAAATATATTGAAAGATGTAAGGAGTTTTATATGCAAACTGGTATATTTACTCCTTGGGCAGAAGCTTTATTAGGTGTCCCCTATCACTACGTTTTGGGATTAGCTAGATATGAAAAAGAAGTTTTAAAAATTGAGGATGTAATTTATCCTCCAATCAATCCATTTACAACATCTAATGATAATCTTACTGGCAGACCTAAAGTAGATGATGTAAAATCTGAAGGAACTGCTAAGACAAAAAATAGTAATGGGAATAATACTCCCTCCCCTTCTGATTAACAGCAACAAAACCCCAATTTCATTCTATAAAATTCTAAAGATGTATAAATATGCATCTTTTTTATTTGATAAATAATTTATATAAGGAGGTGATAAATGAGATTGCCTAAAAAACCAAACACAGAACTTCTTAATATACAACTTGCTTCAATTTTATCAGAATCACCTTATTCAGATAGAAAATTATGTTTATTTTTTATTCATGATTTTGATTATAACAGTAATGGATTAAGAATTACTGAAGAACTTTGCTCTGCTACAAATCCTAAAACCAACAAACCATTCTATGATAGTTTAAATGGTGCTCCTTTAGTTGCCGCATTAAAAGGTGATGATTTAGGTGGACATGAACCTGAATTTGATGAAGATGGAAATATAATTCGCTTGAATACCGAAGGAATTGGAACACTTTTTAATACTCATATAGGTACATATCAAATTAATAATGAAGATATATATGGAGTTTGGGCAGAAGGATTCCTTTGGTTGAGATTTGCAAATACATTAAATGTAGTTGAAGAATTATATAACGAAAATAAAAAAGTTGATACATCATGCGAAGTTTCTGTTGGTGGATTTGAGTTTTCTGAAGAAGGACGTACTGCAACAAAATCTGTACTCTATTTTGGTCATTGTTTGCTTGGTTCAACCAAAAGAGGAGCATATGCTGATTCTGGTATGTATGAGTATAATTTACAAGTTGCAGAAGCATATCAAAAAGATATTAAAAATCCTTCTGAAGAAGTTGAAATAAATAGTAATGAAGGAGGTAAAGATGTGCCAGAAAAAAATCAAATAGAATTTAATTATGGTAAAGATATAATAAATAAACTGGAAAATAATGCATTATCTTTTGATGACATTAGAGAACAATTATGGTCACAATTAAACAGCGAAAAAGACGCAGAAGGTTATACGGTTTATAAGTATTGGATAGCAGAAGTTTTTAATGAATATGTTGTTGCTTGTGAAAGTGAATCTGGTAAATATTTTAAATTTACTTATTCTACTGGAGAAAGTGAAATAAGTCTTGATATTAATTCTGCTGTTGAAGTTGTAAGTACTTGGATTCCTGTTAATGATAGTATTGAAACAAATAGTGAACAATTACAGAATGAAATTAATGGATTAAAAGAACAAATTACAGCAAAAGAAACTGAAATTAATGAACTTAAAATTAAATTTGAAACTCTTCAAGGTGAATTATCCCAAAAAGATGAAGCACTTAAATTAACAGAAAATGACAAAAATGAGGCGATCATAAAACTTAATACAGCAATGGAAGATTTAAAAACCCAAATTTCTAGTTTACAACCTATTAAAGATAAATGGGAAACTGATCAAGAACAAAAACGTATTGCAGAATTGAATCAGAAAAAAGAAGAATTAAAACAATATATTATAAATTCTAAAGTATTTACTGCTGAAGAAATTGAAAATGAAAATATTAAACAGATGATTGAGGAATTGAATGAATCAGGAGTAAAAGCGTTAATAGCAGATAAGATTGTTGAACGTGCAAAAGTTGAGTTAAATACTCAGACTAAAACTGATGATGTAAATATTCATATTAATGAAAATGGTAAAGATTTGATTCCTGAAACTATTTTTAGTAAATATGGTATTGAGTAAAAACTAAATATAATAATTATTTATAATTAAAGGAGGTTTTTCATTTTGGCAGATTATGGAATCGTTAGATTGGATAATATGACTGGTCATGCATTTGGGTATGACTTTGACACTGATATTGAAAATGGTCTTTTAGCAGAGGTTGATCATGCAACGGATCATATTGTGGTAACTGCTGCTATTGCTAGTCCTCAATTGCTAGTTGCTTCGGTGTGTAATCAATATGATAGTAAAGATGAATCAGATTTTATTAATGATGCTGATAGTGGTTTAAAGGCAAGAACTTTTACTCTTAATAAAGGTGATGTGTTTACTACTACCCAATGGAGTACTGCAACTGGTGATCACCTTACGATTGCAACTATTACTGTTGGTGACTATGTTGTTCCTGTTGTTGGTGGTAAATTTGGTTGCTATACAGCTACTAGCGGAACATCTTCATCTTGTGAATTTAGGGTTCTTGCTAAAACAACTTTAAATACTTATGATGCTATTCAGCTTCGTTGTGTTAAAAACAGTTTGTATAGTTAAATATTAAAATAATATAAATACTTAAAATTTAAGGAGGTTTTATATAGATGGACAAAGGGAAAATTTTAGAACTTTGTATGGATGTAAGATATAACAAGTCTAGTGTTGAAAATCAAACTCCTGAACAGCGCAAAGCTGAATTGTGTGAACTTTTTAGGGGTTTGATGAAAGATTATCGTAGAAATAAAATTACAATTAACGAAATTATAGAAGAGAACATCAACGAAGTATTAAAGCAGAGAGTAAATGGTGCATTAGATATTATTGCTGATATTGTTTATCTTCAGCATGGTCAGAGTAAGAAATGGCATGTTAAGAATGGTAAAATTACTGCTCGTTGGACTGCACTTGGTTCTGAAAGTTATCGTCAAAAAATTTATAAAAAGTCTTTTGTTTCTACTCCAAAAGCAGCAGACTTTGAGATTTACGAAGAACTTGATGATATTTTAGCAGGTCGTGCAGAAGCATTTACTGACATGATGAATGCTGGTGCTGATGCTCTTACTGAAAAAGTTATGCTTGAAATTGAAACTGCTATTGTAGCTGCTATGGCAAGTGCTCCTTCTGCTAATTTATATAGTGGTGTATTTTCGTTAGCACAAGTACGTAATGTTTGTCAAACTGTATCAGCATATGGTGTACCTGTAATTGTTGGTACTGCTGTTGCTCTTGCTAATATTACTAGTGACGATGGATTTAAAGCTGCTTTGTCTGATAATGAGAAGGAAATGTTTAACCGTAATGGTTATATTGGTTATTGGGAAGGTAAGGCTATCATTCAACTTCCTAACACATTTACGGATGAAAATAATACTGCTTGGGTTCTTAGTAATGCCTATCTGTATATTATTCCCGTAAATGCTGATAAACCTGTAAAACTTGTTTTTGAAGGTGGAGCTTTAATACAGGAAGATAGTTCTTATAGTACTGGTCAGGTTGCTAAGAAGACTACTCAGAAATTTGGTACTGATGTTCTCCAGTATCATAATCTTGGTCTTATTACTATATCGTAAAATAATATTTAATATTCCGAAAGGACGGTTTTTGTGTTAGAGAAAATTAAAGTTATCAATAATACTCATGGTGCTTTAGGATTTACAACTAATCCAACACCTCAATCTTTAGTTGTTTTAAAAAGTCATGGTTTGTTCTGGTATTTGACGGAAGATGAAATAAGATATGTATTCCTCAATCAAAGTATTATTCAAAAAGGTTTACTTTGGATAGATGATAAGGATATGAGAATTAGTTTAGATCTTGAACAAGCTGATGGTCAAAAGGTAAATTATAATGTAATGAAAAATGAAGAAGTTGTTGCTTTTCTTAGTGGAAATTATAAGAGATTGGAAAAGGTATTGGAAGAAGTTACAGAACAACATACTCTTAAACAGTTTGTTGAAAATGCAAGAATAATGAAATTAGATTCTAAAGCTAAAATTGATATTATTGAGAAGAAAGCAAATATAAAAGTATATGATGATTAATTACTGAGGGATATTTATTATCCCTTTTATTTAATAGAAATTTAATATTTATTAAGGAGGTTTTATATATATGGCTGATACTTCTGTATTCTACACTTCTTGGACTGGTACTGCAACAACCAGTGAGAAAAGTGTATCTTTGGATGTAATTGGAATTGATTATATTATAAACGATAGTACTAGTACTCTTACTATTGGTCTTGATGTAGGTACTACTGGTACTGATGTATTTACGGTTAAAACTGGTGAAGTACTTAAGGGTATTGATTTTCCTGTAGATACTATGTATTACAAGGGTGCTTCTACTGGTGATTCATTTAGATTCTGCGGTAAATATAAAAAGGACTAATTAACTAAATGAATCTAATGAAGGAGGTTAAATAATGGCAGAAATACTTTATAATGATGCTGCTTATAAACTTAGAGCAGGAGTTACTTCTGTAACTACTACTGGTGGTGGACACGCAATTACTGTAGTAACAGGATTGAGTACTATTACTAGTTGTGTTGCAAATATTGGTGCTTCTCCGTCTACTGGTGGTACTGCCCCAGCTTGTTTTATAGCTACTAAAAGTACTACTCCTGGGAGTATTGTATTAACAGGATATACTTATAATTTTACTGCTACTACAACTACTAGTGCAGTTAATGCAAACTGGACAGCAGTTGGATCATAAAAGGGGAGTTTGATGCTTCCCTCTCCCCTACCCTGCTAATTGAAAAGGGTGATAAATGATGAGTGTTGTAACAAATTTTAGTACAATATACGAATATTTTTATTCTCAATGTACGGATGAAGAAACTACTCAAACTACTACAATAAAATGTGATAAATTTATAAAATCTAAATTTGCGAATTTTATAACTTATATTGATAATGATGCAACTATTGATTATACTGCAAAAACAATAACCACTACAGTAGTATTAACTGAAGATCAATATAATTTATTAGGATTATGGATGTATGAAAAACTTAAAGAAGATAAAGTAACCAAACATAGTTCATTAGCAAATTTAGTTTCTGACTCTCATAAAATATCTGGCATGGGTGATGTTAAAAAAGCATTAAGAGAAGATTTACTAGATGTAAAAGGTCAAATTAATGATAAATTAGCTACATTACTCTAAGAAAGGTAGTGTGATTCGTGTATGGTGGTATTGGGACGAAGATTGGTGATGCAAATCTAAATTATAAATATTTAGATGAATCCAATGATATAGTTGAAATACAAGTACCTTTAAATAGATATTGTGGATTACTTTCTAAGAGATTTGGTATGTTAGTGGAAATGTTGAAGGAAGATATAGAGAAGAATAAAGAATTGAAGAAAGTGATGACGCAAATTAATAGTATGATAGTACAATTGAATAAAAATATAATATAAATTTATATGTTTTTGAAAAGGAGGAGATTATTATAGCTTTTATTCCCGTTACAGATACCTATAACGCAGATATTCTTGGAGATCGTAATTATGCTTCGGCAATCATAGGTAGTGAGCGTGATTGTTTTTATATGCCGTATGGCTCGATTTCTGTATATGACCCATATGGTACTGGTAGTACATGGGTTAAAGTTGATGGTTTGGAAACTTTTGAAGCATCAGATAAAACCAATTTAATTTCAATTTATGACAATGCCGATTTGACAGAGCAAAAATCTGGAAAAACTGACAGTACCTTGAAAATAACTCAAATCCAACGTGGACTTTTAAATAGTATATATCGTCTTAAGGGGGACGATTTATACTTTATGGAAGCAATCACCGATGATCGTGCCGCAACTGCTGCTGATGGAGATCCTATCTATTATGAAATGCGTATTTATCGTGGTAAATTAAGTAATATAACAGAAGAAAAAGGGGACGCTGAAGCAATTTACAAGGTTACGGGCGAAGGCTCGTATACCGTGAGTTCAAAATCTATTTTGCAAAAAGGTGTATCTCCTGTATCAGTTACAATTTCTGGTGCTACTAGTTTGGTGTCTGGCTCAACTGCAAGTTTAACTATAACGGGTGCAGATTTTTATTCTGAAGCAATTACTCTTACTGATATTACTGACGTTGCCTTAATGGATGAAGTTACAAGCATTACCGTAGAGGATGTGAGTTCTGGCGTTACATTTACTCAAAGTGCTGGAACTGCTTCTAATATAGTAAAAGTAACTTCATCTGGCACTACTGCTGGTTCTATTGTATTAAGGGGTAAGATTGTTACTGCAAATGGTGGAACTTTTTACAGCACGAACAAAACAATTACTTTCACTACTGTTTAATCATCACATAACAATTTCCTAATCAAATACAAAGAGGTTAGACCTAAAAATCTAACCTCTTTTTTAAAACTTCATAACCTGTCATAAAAGAGCAATTTTATTGCTTTGCTACCTTCGTATTTCTTCGTTATACTTCCATATGCTTCGATTTGCTAGGTCAAAATTTTAATAATTTATAGGAGGAATACTTTTATTTCTAATTTACAAGTTTCTAATGAAAAAATCAAAAAAGTTGCTATTGTAGGTTTTGCTGAGACTAAAAAATTTGCCCCATATGATAATCCTGAATTTGAAATTTGGGGTGTCAATGAGCTTTATCTTGAAGTCCCACGTATAGATGTTCTTTTTCAAATACATTCGCGCGAACACATGAAAAGATCAGTACGTCATGATGAACATGTTAAATGGTTACAAGAAGCAACTATTCCTATTTATATGCACAAACATTATGATGACATTCCTAACAGTATTGAATATCCTCTTGAAGAAATTACAGAAAAGTTTGGTACATATTTTACTAATACTATAAGTTTTATGATTGCCCTTGCACTTTTACAAGGATATAAAGTTATTCATGTATATGGAGTAAATATGGCGGTTGACTCAGAGTATGCATATGAACGTCCTTCATGTGAATATTTTGTTGGTTTAGCTAGAGGTATGGGTGCAGAAGTATTTCTTCATCCTGATTCTGACCTTTGTAAAACTACATTTCTTTATGGATATGAGAACAACTATGTCCTAAGACATAAATTACAGACTAGAATGAATGAACTTGAAGATAAACAAAAAATGTATCAAACTCATAAAAATAATTTACAAAATGAATATAAACAAAAATTAGTCGAAATAAAACAATTATATGAACCTGAAATTGTAAAAATGGATTGGGCAATTCAACAATGTATTGGTGCAATAAATGAAGCAAAGTATATGATACAATCTTATATATAAGAGTGGTGTTTTAAATTCTTGAAATTTATTCAGATGCTACTTGTTTAGTTGAACTAACTTCAATTGGTGATGAATATTTCTATAATTTACCATATGTAGATTTAGATAGTGGTAGTGATCCAATTGAACAAATTGTACATTTATATATTAAAAATATAAGTACTTCTAAAAATTTAGACTGTTTAATTGAAGAAATAACTGATTTAGATAGTTATATAACATATTCTGCTGATGATATTACTTATGCTAATACATTAATGATAGGTGATATTGAAGCAAGTGAGATTAAGGATTTTTATGTAAAGCAGACTGTAAATGCTTCTGCTAGTTTAATAGATAATCCAAGAAGTGCTTATATCAGTATGAGATATAGAATTACTAGTACTTAGGAGTTGGGAATTTGATTGATAAGATATTAAATTTTATATTTAAGTGGTTAAGTAAACATATAAATATTGAAGAAGAAATGATTAAGAATAATATTGAAATTGTTGAAAATCCATTACCAATTGAAGTTGAAGTTGAAATAATTCTTAAAGATAAGAATGGGAAAATAAAAAGAAAATCAATAGTAGATAAAAATGGTAAAGAGAAAATAATTATAGGAAAGAAGAAATTTATATTTTTTTGAAGACAATAATGAAATAAATATAATATTAAAGGAGTGATATTTATTGGCAGATGTGGTTTGTAATATTGGTAAACAGAAAATAGCAGAATTGTGTGGAAATACAACTACTGTTGCGCCGTTTATTTACCTCGCAATAGGGACAGGGGTTACAGCCGCCGCTTCAACTGATATTCAACTTGAAGCGGAAATAACAACTTCAGGAGGAGCTAGAGGGGTAGCAACTGCAACAATCGAAGGAGCGTTATTAAATACTCTTAAACTTGTAAAAACATGGGATTTTACTGGATCTGTATCTGTTACAGAGAGTGGAATTCTCAACGCTTCTTCTAGTGGATCGCTCCTTGCGCATAGTGTATTCTCGCCTTATAACTGTGTCAATGGCGACTCCCTTGCTCTTACTTCTAGAGTTACATTCTCTTAAAGGACTGATTTAATGTATGGTGATAAAATTTACGGTTCTGCCCCTTACACAGCAGATACTTTATCAGTAGATACTTCTTATACTGTCAATATCCCTGATTCTCTCTTAGATATTGATCCTAATAGCATCTACGGTTCTAATCAATATGGTTCTAATCTTTATGGTTCTCAAACTTATTCTGATAATCGTTTAATTTCATTTGCTATTTCTACTAACAAAGCTTATACTATAACTCCTTCTATTACTTACAATAAACTTGCCAGAGTAATTAAACGATATTATAATATTTGGTTATCTTATGCTAAAGGTGCAGTATCTATTTCAACTAATAAAGATTATATTGTGTCACTTTCAGATCTTCGTAATTTCTTTATTATAATGGCAGCTAAAGAGTATGCAATTACATTATCTACTACTAAAACAGTATTTCAACCAATATCTAGATTATATACTATAACTATTACTTCTAGTAAAAATGTTTCATTATCAATTAGTAAAGCCTATAATATTTTAACATCTTTAACAAAACGTACATTATTATCAATAATTAAAAACTATACTATAACTTCTACTTTAACTAAAACTGTTGCATTAGCAATCAAAAAAGCATATACTACTACTCTAACTTATACTAAAAATAGATTATTCAAACTTAAAGCACGTAACTATACTATTACTTTATCATCCTTAACAATTATGCCTGATACGGTAATTAAGTATATTACATTACAGTATGATTTAGTTAGTACTATAGTTAAAAATTCTAAATTTATATATTACCTACATAAAGTAACATCTAGGAGGTGAGCAATATTTCTGATAAATATAGCTATTTAATTTATGATTTTAATATAAAAATCTATGAAGAAGAAAATATCACAACTACAGATAATGGTGTTGTAACTATTACAAATACTGGAAATATTGGTTCATCTCCTATTATTACTATTACTTGTGCAGATGGAGTATTAGTTAATTATAATAATCCTAAAATTAAGATTAATAGTGGCAGTTATATATTACTCCCCTATTCTACTCTTCAGAGAAATGATGTAATTTTAATAGATTCTACAAATAGATATTTTTCAAAAAATAGTGTTAAAAGTTATGCGTTTACTTCCTTTCCTTTTGTTGATACAAATAATACTTTCACATTTGAATTTACTTCTGATGAAGCAATAAGTTTCCCTATTTCAATTGAATATTTATCTTATAATTCTACTTATAAATTATTTGATTTTAAATCTAATTTTAATTTACAAAAAACTTGTCAAAAACAAGAGTTGAGTAGAAAATATTATGATATTTTAAGTAAAAATAAAAAGTCTGCAATTGATGTTAAATTATCGTTAACTAGACCATTTTTAAATGATAATATCAAATTTTATATAAATAATGATAAAACATATCATATTGAAATTACTGGCGATAACGAAGTAAATACTATTAATTATATTTTGGGAAATTGTAAATTTACTGGTTATAATTTAAATGATTCAGATGAAAATATGTTAACTGAAAAAATAAATTGTGTTGGAATGCTTATACCGAGTGGTGATAGCGATTGAGCAATAAACGTTTTATTTCTGGTGAATGTAATGCTTTTTTCTTTTTGGAAGAAAGTAAAACTGAAACTTTTACTAATACTGTTGGCATATATAATTATAATAATAGTAAAGTACCAGTTTATATGGCAATTACTATTAATGAATATTGCACAAATCCTTTATTAGTAGTTACTAATAATTCTATTACTTATAATATTACAATTACAGGTAGTTTTGTTTCTACAGATGTAATTATTATTGATACAGAAAATAGAATTGCTACTATAAATGGCACTTCTACATTTTTAAGTAGATATCCGATCATAGAAGAAAATAATTATTTTACTTGTCAATTAGAAGTTAGTAGTGTATTAAAAAATGCTACTTATAGTGTAACTTATAATTATTACGATCAAACTCCTTATAGGATTTATAGTAAATTAAATTTTGATATAACAAATAATCCTTTAATAATAGATTTGCCTAGAAAATATTACAACGAAAATAAAATGACAAAAACTATTAAACAAAAATGTGCTTTTTCATTTGAAAATAACTTAATAAATGAAAGTTTAGATGATTTAGTAAATTTAAATGATAATACTTATCATATTGTATTATCAGGATATAACGATAATAAAGAAAATTTTAATTATATTTTATGTAATTGTGAATTGGACGATTTTAATTTAGATACTTCTGAAGATTCTCCTGTGAAAGAGAAAATATCTGGAATTGGGTGGTTGATAGATTGAGGTGAATAAATGAATTTAGTATTAGGTGATTATACACAAGTACAAATTAGAAAAGGAAGTACTAGTTACGATTACTACGAAGTGCCATATTGTTCAGGTGTAGCAAGTTTTGAACAAACTTATAAAGAAAAACGAAGATTTAAAAATACAAATACTAGTATTATAACTGACAAAAAATGTACTTTAAATATTGATTCTATGTTAATAGATGCTACAAATAATAAAATATTAACATGGTTTGGTGATAGTGATATTACGATTATAATTAATTTTTATGATGAAGATTTTGTCAGCCAACATAGTGAAACAATTACAGGAATTAAATTTACAAATAAGAATATTGAATGGAAAAATAAAGAATATATAAATTTTAAATTTATTGCAAATGGTATTTGGAGTTAATTCATAAGACATTAATATAATATATGGTGGTGGTGTTTATTGGCAACATCCTATGTTTACCCAACTACGGTTGATTCGTATGTAACAAAAATTGATAGAAATCTTAGCGGTACATCTTGTGTTTCTGATCAAATAACTATCGTGGCAGATTCGGTGACAAGGTTCTATTTTTTACATGATAATGTTGTGAACCCAGGATGGACTTGTACACAAAATGCTGATGGTTCTGGTACTGATTATACTTCTTCTGCCACATTTGGAACCGACTCTACTTCAAATTGGCGAAATTATTTAACTTTTTCTTCCAATGGTGGAGCTACAGCATATGTAACATATTTGAGTTATGGAGATCAAAATAGTGCGAGTGATTTGAATGACTTACAGGATGCTATGGTTGTAGTAGAGACGCAATTAAATATTTCTCAGCCTTTAGACGCAACTTTAACTGCTCTTGCTGCTTTAGATTCAACTGCTGGAATATTAGTTGAAACTACTACAGATACATTTGCAAAACGTATTATAACTGGCACAAGTGGAAAAATCGTAGTTACAAGTGGAGATGGTTCTACTGGTAATCTTACAATTGATTTAAGTACTGCTCCTACTATTTCTGATTATACAAACATGACTCATACGCATACTACTAATGCTACAGGTGGATTATTAGATCATACCAAATTAACTAATATTGGAACAAATACCCATGCTCAAATTGATACACATATTACTACCAAAGCAACTACTGGAGCAATAGGACATACTGGAATTGGCACAGGTTTAAGTATTGATGGGGACGGAATTGTTACCGCTGGTGGTTATAAGGTAGTTGCCACAACCTATGATATTGCAACTGACTCCGGCACACAAAACATAACTGGTGCAGGGTTTACGCCAAGAGCAGTAAGATGTATAGCGATTGTATCTGGTACTGATTATGGTTCAGATGGTTTTAGTGATGGTGCTAATCATGGATGTATGAATAATAACTATGCTGTAACTGTTGGTTCTTGGTCAAGGTCTGGAGCTTTAATTTATTTGCAAGGTACAGCAGGTAATGATGCTTATGCAACTGCTGCAATGGCGACAGATGGATGTACACTAATATGGACAAAAGAAGGTTCGCCAACAGGCACAGCAACACTATATTTTATGTTTTATAAATAGGAGGTATTTATGTACGTTTGTTTAGAAAAAGAAACTGATAAATTAATATATTCAAATTCTGTTTGTCCCAAAGCATTTATACTCGATGCTTTAAAAAATGGTTGCAAAGAAGAAGATTTAGAAATAAAAGAAGTGACTATAGAAGAATGGGAAGCACTTGTTGCAGAAGCAAATAAACCAACTTTACAAGAATTAGCAAAAAAAGAACTCTCTATTACAGATATAGGAATGATAAGAGTAATAGAAGATATTATTGATATATTAATAATAAATAAAACAATAACGGAAGCAGATTTGCCACAATTAGTAATTGATAAAATAAATGCAAGAAAAAACTTACGAAGCGAGTTATAAGTAACGAAAGATTCATTTCATTATCCATTTTGTAAAAAACAAACTTCGTTTTACTCGCTTATACTTCCAAATGCTACGTTTTACTCAAATATAATTTTATGGAGGATTGGTAATTTTTGTCTAAAACCAAAGTTAATAAAGTTCAGCAGATGAAATCTAAGTCTTGGAAAAATCTATTAGAATATAAAGAGAAAAAAGCCGTTTTATATAAAGAAGAAGAATTATTTAAAATTGAAGAACTTGGAGCAGCAGATTTTAATGAATTTTTTGGTATGTTCATAGATCATATTCAAATAAATAGTGATGAAAATAAAGAAAAAACAAATACGGTTATTGGTACAATTAATGATGTAAATATTATTGCTTTTTTATTGAAAAGAATGGTAAAAGGGAATATTAGTGATTTTTCAGACATGACTAATCAGGAAATTGTAGATATCTTAAATAATTCTTCTGAAGATGTTGTATCTCAAATAAATATTACAATAAAAGAATTTGTACTTGAAAAGTTGCTAGATAGAATTAAAATATTAAATGATTTTGCCGAACAAATGAATCAGCAAAGTGAAGTGAAAATAATAGATGAAACACAAGAAAACAACAATATCACAACAGAAGAAACAGACTCCCCTACCTCTTAAACAGGTAACTTTACAAGAAATAAAAGATTTGTCAGTTGAAATCCCTGTACTTATACAAAATGAAGTATGGGGATTTTTTACTACTAAATGGGATAGAGAAGAATATTTAAATATATTAGAGAAGTTTAAAGATAGAGAAGTAAAAATATTATCAGATGAAAAAACTAATATGCCATTGTTTGATGATAAAGGCGATCCTCTATTAGATAAAGATGATGTTGAAAATATAAATTATAATAAAAATATGAAATTATTAAGAATGATATATATGATCCGTTTGTTTGGTAGATATATGGACTTTCCCGAAGATGACGATGAAGCAATTGAATTATTACATAATTTAGGAACTGATATATTTATTGAGATAGATAAATTGATAAATGATATTATCAATCAAAAGTTTGTTCTATTAGAAGAAAAAAAGAAAAAAATGATGCGACAACTTTTATCTGCTAATGTATTTGAAAAGAAAATTATAGATAATGAAAATAAAAAGTATAAAACTCAAGTTGAAAGAATTGAAAGACAGATAAAAATTTTAAGAGATAAACTTAAAGTATGTAAAGATGAAAAAGAGAAAAATGAATTGGAAGAAAAGTTTAAAAAATTACAGGCCGAACTAGACGAATTAGATAAAAATAGAGGGAAAACAAGAGATAATCAAAGTTTTGAATATGGTATTAAGCATAATGGTGTTCTTTTGAGAACGGCACAACGTAATTTTTGGAGTCCTGAATTTACAATGAAAGTTTTATTTAATAGATTATCAGAAGAAGAAAGTATTTATGTTAATTTATGTTTTGTAGAATTTTCATTAGATGGAGAGCATCAAAATAGTATATATGCTAAAATGGAAAAAGATAGGAATAAGGATGGAAAAGATAAATAGTAACACTACTCCCCTACCCTATTTTGTGAGGTGATAAAAATATTTGGATGATTCGATTATGTTAGAATTGTTTTCACAAAACCATTCTGCACTAGTAGATGCATGTAAAACTCCAATGTTAATAACTTGGACTGATGAAAGTAGTGTCTATCAGACTAAAAAAATATTAGTCTCGATACAGGAATTCAAATACACGACTTTGAGCGATATTTCTGTAGTAATTAATACAATACCTGCTGGTACAAAAGTTTTATTTTGGGTTTATGAAGACAAAGTTGATTTTAATGCAATGACACAAGAAGTTAAAGATAGCGTTAGATTTATACTTTACTATAATACTGACGATCCTATAAATTTAATACCTGATATGGGTACTTATGAAGTTGTGTTTTTTATGGGAAAGTTCGCGTATCCAGAGAAGGTGAAAATTGTTGGAAAGAAAGTTTAAAGTGTGGTGATATGAAATAATATATAGTGATAGTTATTTAGTTAAAAGTCAAGAAAGAATTTATCGTACTTTACAAAGTCAATTTCATTCTTCTGTATTAGTACCTATCACGAATGGTACTACTGAAACAATTAGTTCAATTGCTAGTAAAATAAATTCTGCTATTAATGCTCAATTGAATGATGTAGTTAATGGTATTTATAGATATACTTCTGCTGTTTCTACTTCAGCAAGTAATAAAATTATTGTAACTAGTCAAAATACTGGTGTAGAACCATCCCCTACTTTTAATATTTTACGTACCGGAGCTTCAGGAACAGTAAACGTAACAACTGTTGGTTCTTCTTCGCAAGCACAAGTTTTTGATTTAACGATAAATACTAAAGCAAATACAGCAGGAAATTTATTATTAACAATAGGTAGTACTGACTCTATTTATGTAGATAATAAAAGGATTTCTGGTAGTAATATTGATTGTAATTATATTCTTGTATTAAATCCATCAGTAAACAATTTAAAGACTTATGCAACAGATGGATACAATGGGGTAAAGAAAAAAGCAATTCAAATGTATATTTATACATTATCAAACAATGCAATTAATTCTTCTGCCCTTTCAAATAAAATCGAGTCTTATTTGAATCATAATCAGTTTAGTTTGTCATCGTATAGTACTACTTATCAGGATATAAGGTTAGGTGAAATAAAAGCAATAAATGAATTAACTGATAGTAATGTGATGGGTTATAACACTTCTAGTTCTAACATCTACGCGAATGTGTTGTATTTTAGTGGATTTACGATGGTTTAGGGTGCATGTAATGAAACAGGGAATTTATGATAGTTTTTAGTAATGTATGAGTGAGTAAATGGAAGAAAAACAGAGTAAAACAGAGATAATTGAAGGTGAAATTTGAGGTGAAAGATTTTTGGGTGGTAAAAAAGTAATAATATCTACGCCAGCAAAAGTAGCACAGATTAATCCAAAAAATGCTGAGTTATGGAATAAATATTTAATTGGTAAGAATATGAAACTTAGTGATACAACAAAGGAAAGCTACAAAAGTGATATTAATCAGTTCTTCATTTTTATATTAAATAGTTATGAGAATAAATTTGTATTTGATATAGAAGCTGAAAGTATGGCTGAAATTATAGAAGACTATATTGCTTTTTGTACTAATTTTTTAGGTAATAAAAATAAAAGATTAGCAAGAAGATTAAGTTGTATTTCATCTATGTATGTTTATTATAAAAAGAAAAGAAAAATTAAAGAAAATCCTCTTGATTATCTTGAAAGACCTCAAGCAGATCATGGGAAATATATTGTAAAACAGACTTATTTGACTAAAGAACAAGTTAAATTAATTGAAGATAAATTAAAAGAAAATTATCATTTACAATTGCAATTGTTTTTTTGTTTAGGGTTATCATGTATGGCAAGGGTAAATGCGCTTGCTAATATTAATATTAATCAAATTGATTTGGAGAATAGAATTATAGAAAATGTAAAAGAAAAAGAAGGTTACGAAGTTACACTATTCTTTTCTGAAAAATGTAAACAATTAATTTCAAAATGGTTGGATTATCGTAAAGAAAGTGATATTAAAAATGAATATCTATTTATAACAAAATTTAAAGGTGAATGGGTTAAAGTAGAAAAATCTGTGATGCAGAAAAATTGGATAAAGAAAATTGGTAAGATAATAAATGAACCACAATTACATTGCCATGACTTAAGACATAGTGGTTCCAACCTACTGTTTCAGGCAGGAATGAAGATTGAGACTGTATCTGGTTTGCTTAACCACCGTGGATTGGACGTGACTAAAAAATTCTACTTGACAGAAAATAAAGATAAGATTAAAAGCGAAAAAGATAAATACGAAATATAGTTTTATATAATTATAATATAAAATATTATTTTTTAGAGGCACAGGATGATTTGCAAACATCCAAAGGATCAACTCCCCTTTTGTGCCTCTTTTTGTTTTATTTTTAGGAGTTTAAACTATATAGGGAGTTGATGTTGTGTGGCAATATCTAAATATAATAATAATGAATATAATATATATTGTCAATTATTTATAGATAAAAGTAATGAAATAGGAAGACCTTTAAAATTTAGAGAATTAGTTGGTAAAACAAAATTATTTGATGATATACCTGACAGCAGATGGTTTATAAAAAATTGTTCTGATAAAAGTGTTGTAGATTATAATTCATTTTTATTCTATCTTGGATATAAACCAAGATATTTTGTTCCAAAAGATTATACTATTAAAGAAATATTAAAAAAGTATAATGAATTAAAAAGACCATTAAAACAAGACGATTTTAGATTTCATGATAAAGATAATGAAATTGGTTTAGGTATAATAAAACATCATTGGGGTAATTTTAATAATATGTTAAAAGAATTACAATTACCAATAACTCAAGAAAATATGCAAGAAAGACATAAGACATTAGAAGAATTAGAATGTGATATTAAAGAATTATGTAATTTTATATATGAGACTAAGGGTATAAAAAATATAAGTTTAGAAGATATAGATAATTGTGAAGGGTGTTTAAATCATCAGGCATATAGTAGATATTTTAAAAGACATTATAATATGACAGTTGGGGAATATATCAAATCTATTGGATTTATACCTAATGAATCTGGTATGGGTATGAATTATTCTTTTGATGATGGTGAAAATACAACAAGTCAGTGGGAATATATGTTTTCTAAATATTTACGAGATAAAGGATTTATTCATAATATAGATTATTTAAGAAATATAAAGTATAAAACTTTTATTACTAACTATAAAGGAAATAAAGATTGTGATTATATATTTAATATAAATAATATTATGTGGTATGTAGAAATTGCTGGAATATTAGATTATACTAAACAGAAAAAAGATACAAAAGTTAGGGTGAAGTATAGAAAAGATTTAAATGATAAAATAAAACTTCTTAAAGAAAACAACTTAAACTATAAAATAATCTATCCTCATGAACTCAAATCCTTTCCTCTCTCAGAGGTTTTTTATTTTTTATTTGAGTAATAATAGTAGTAGTAATGATTTAGATGATGCATTTGAATAAAATTAAGGAGTGTTCTATATTCAATTATTATATCTAAATGAAGATATAAAAAATAATTATTTAAAAGATATAAATAGTAATGAAGTTCAAATAGATAAAGATATTAAAAATTACATAAATATTATTAATTCTCTCCCTTATATTTGTACAACTCAATGTTGTCAAGGTCATCCTGACAACGGTTATTTATCGGTGATGATTACAGAAGATAAAATTAATTGGTTTGAAAGTATAATTATAAAAGAAATATTTATTTATTGTAAAGATGTAATTAAACGTTTTGAAGAAATAAAGAAAGATCAAATATATGTTAGATATACATTTTGGTTTAAAAATTTAGAGTTTTTTAATGCGTTTATAAATTTGTTGAAATAAAAACCCCGTTTTATTATAACGGGGTTAAGATAATTCATCTTGGTAAATTAAAACAATCATCACATTTTTCATATCCTGTTGGTATTGTATTGTGTAATGGTTCTCCTGTGTGTTTTACTTTGCAATTAGAAGGTACTGGATACTTATGGATTTTTAAATTTTTTACAAAATATTTCAATATATACAACCTCCTTTCTTATCGGAATTT
>Ga0172381_10000672_pt1 | contig 41462 bp, 83 predicted proteins | sample Leawel6488metaG_FD_119754 | JGI IMG/M metagenome (GOLD analysis project Ga0172381, IMG submission 119754) | Leachate microbial communities from a municipal landfill in Southern Ontario, Canada - Leachate well 64-88 metaG | ecosystem: Engineered > Solid waste > Landfill > Unclassified | place... | reverse complement strand
ATTCTCCTTTTTCACCTTCTAATATCATAACTGGATGATTATACTTTTCACAATCGAAAGTCTTTTTTGCAGTGATATTAAAAGGCACGTTTGCTAACAGGTCAGTATAATTAACCGCCTGTTCTGTGGGGTTTTGAATATTTTTAGCTTCGTTCATAATTAGTTGTATTTTGAAATGTTATTACTCGTAATAGGCGGATAATCATACTGCCGTAGCGTTATAGGGCATTTTTAAACATTCCTGCTTTTAATAAAACATACATAAACGATAATGCAAATAATACCCATGATAATAAGCATATTAATAGCGATTTCCAGCATTTCCATTTAAAAAACCAAGCAACGGGTTCTTTATGAAAAAATCCTAATCCCCAAAAAAGAGTTATTAATGCTAACGGAAAAAGTAATTGCCCTAATTCAAATGTTATATTTCCCATGACTTAATAATAAACGCCCTATAACACAGTATAACCAAAATTGGGGGCGTGTGCCAGCTTGGTTATTTCGCTCACTAATTAAAGTTTTAAGTCGGTGGATAGGTGAGCGTTTCAAAATCCCCAACTTCGGTTATACTCAACCGTTAGCGGTTATTTAACAACCAATTAACCATTATCAATGCACCTTCTCTTGCACTTTCTAAGCTATTGTCATCATAATTAGTACCATATCTATTAATGTATTCTACTATAATTATTTTATCAATTTCGCTTTTAGGTGGCAATAAACAACCGCTAACACACGGTAAAACTCCATTGCCTTGTTGGTTATCAATCTTTTCTACTTTGTTCATAGTTTCTACTGTTTTGAAAATTTATCTCTCGTATTTAGCACGGCAACGAACCGCTAACAACCGCCTTGTTAAGCGATTCAAGTTCCAATGAAACTTCTTCTTTACGCAAATGGTCGTGCTTCTGTGCAAGTTCCCTTTGAGCGATCTCCATTTTAAGTATTTCTATTGCTAATTTCATATTTTGTGCTTTTAATCCGTTAAAAAACTAAACTATACCTGCAACCGTTGTGCGCAATTTAAGCAAGTTGAACGCCTTGCACCCATTTAGCTTTACATTGCTGTTTAAATTTATCTTTGATAGTTTTTGAACGATTCCAGTATTGCAATTTATTGCCAAAATACCAGCCTTCGTCTTCGTTTTGATTTATCAAAGTCAAAATGTGAGCAATCTCAATATCTGTTAATGTTATCGTTTCTAATTTCATCCTTCTACTCATCTATGTAATGTAAATTTAAGCCATTTGGTATCATTTTAAATCTATATTACAACCCAATTAAACTACATACCATTCACCAAGCATTTCTTTCCAAGTTAATAGTGGAGCTGTTTGGTTCATTAAGTTTATAATAAAATTATCTAATTTATCTGTAAATATTGTGGTGTTAATATGCCCATATTTTTCATCCCAATATTGGCTTTTAACCTTTTCCCCTGAATTTAATGCTTCTAAAAATGTCATGTTATTTTAATATTAGCAGTGGTTAATAATATGCAATTTCAATTAATAATTTTAATTTGATATTAATTTATAATCCTTACCAATAAAAATATTATATTTGTCTCGTATAAATCCATTTGAAATTTCCTCAAATTGCTTAGAACAATCATCTGCTAATTGTCTTTTTTCTTGTGTATGGATATTTGACCCATCATCTATATGGTCAATCTTAACCATCGGATAAAAACAATTTTTAAACCCAGCCATAGATGAACGCGTACACATTAATGAATCATCATATCCATATAGACCCGGTTGCCATAAATACCCTACCTTATCTAAAAGTTGAGATGTATACATGCAACAAGTTCCCATAATATGTTTTGCATCTTCTACAAAATACCAATCTTCACCTAATGTATGGTTAATCATTCTTAATGTAGAACGCCAATTAGGGTTAGGATTGAATGTGCTTTCAATTAAATCTTTTCTTTTTAAACCTAATATTCCTATTGATTTATCACGATTAGCGATAAATTCTAAATCATCGACCCATGATGTATTGTCTATTATAACCACATCATTATCTATTTTTATTATATGTTGCCCATTTAATCGTTTATCAATCCCTTTATTAACGGCACGGGCAGTTCCAATATTTTCGCCATTATAAATAACCTCAACATTTTTACCTCCCATCTGAGCAATAAATGATTTATATAAATCTTGGGTTTCTTGGCATGACCCATTATCAGATATTATTAACCGGTGTTTGGTAAAATCTACAGATTCCATTAAAGAAACTAATGTCCTATCTGTGTATTCTGTTCGTTTGTTTGAAACCGTGTCATACACAGCCATGCATATAAGTACTGCCATATTATTTAAATTTTAATCATTATTATCGGTTGAATTTTTGACCGCCTTAATTACATCAGATGCAGAAACAATAACTTTCGTGACCCCATCAGGTACAATAATAGTAATACAATCTTTCCTATTCCATGTACTTTTTATAAGTAAAGTAAATATATTATCTAAAATACTTATTTCATTCGTAACCTTCATAATTTTATTATTTATTCAATGCAAACATAAATCAATTGTTAACATATTCCAAATTATATTTAATTTATTTTAATAAATCCTTGTTTTTTAATTTGAATGTCCCTATATTTGGCAAATAATTTTATTTAAATGACAATAAAAGAACTTTCAGATTATTTTTACAATAAATCCAAAGGATTAATACAATATACTGAATCTGTAGAAATTCTTACATCGTTTGCATTATCCATATTTGAATCTTCTTATGAAAAAGGATATAACAAATGTTCATCAGACAGAAAAAGATTAAAGCATCTCACCAATATCATTAATATTGGCGTCATTAATGAATTTTATAATGAATGTGAGGTAAGGGGTATTACTAAGTTATCCCATTTAGACAAGGATAAAGATTATCGGAATAAATTTGATGAATGTTTTGGGACTGGAATAGTATTTTAATATAAAAATTATGGAAAAGATAGGTAAAGTAAAATCAATTTCCCTCTATCAAAAAGACGGTTTGCCGGTAGTTGATAAATATGGTAATTGTAGGTTTTTTATTAAATTAGAAGATGACTTCCAATTGATACTTGCACAAAAAAACGTAACACAAGATAAATATGAAGAAGGCAAAGAATATACTTTTACGTATGATGATACTTCCTTTAATGATAAAGTATATCATAATATCAAATTGCCTAAACAAGATTTTAAACAATTTGTTCCTCAAAAAGCAAGTTTAACATTTGAGCAGCAACTACAAACTCAGAGGATTCAATGTAATTCTATTGAGGCACAAGTAGCATTAAAATGCGCTGTTGAACGTGCCGGTACAGATGAGGTTAATGTAGTGTCTTTAGCAAAGGACTTTTATAAATTTTTAAAAGAATGTAGGGAAGATGGTAATAACGCAATCGTTAATAAAACAAATATACCATAAAGACGAAGAAATTCCTCATTGCCCATTTAAAATAAAAGCCATATTTATTGACAAAGTCGAATCACCAACTACTCAATGTCAATTAGAAGGCAATTTTTTTGAAACATTATGTTTAGGCTCTGGCTCAAAAGGACGTGTTGTAAATGACCTTCCAAGAATAAGGCAATCAAAAAAACAAATAGAGAGCAATGAGCATGGCAGAAAAACCGCCAAACAACAAAGGATAGAATTTCAAGTTGAAATATTTAAACGGCTATGTAATGACTATGAAATTAACGTAGATAAATCCAACATTCAAACTACGCTATCTAAGAAGCTAAATAATGAGTTTGAGCTACAAGGTGACCTAGATATATTCCCAACCAATATAAGAGGCTCTAAAGGAAAGAAAATAGCTATTATTGACCTTAAACTAACATCTAATATAAATAACGAATATGGGAACTTTTGTTGGGGAACGCCGGAACGTATGGACGATATTCAAGGAATTACGTATCAATTCCTTGCCCGTGAATACATTAAAGAAAATATTGATTATATTGATTGGGATATTGATAGGGGCAATATTGATGTGTGGCTGGATAATAATTTGGTTTTTCTTTATTGGGTATTTGATTCTAAACCTGTTCCTGAAAATAAGTTCATCCTTTCTAAATGGAATGAGAACAAGAAAAAAAATTTAGAAGAAACATTGCGGAAGACAATAGAATATTTATCTTTGCTGGATAAACATGAATGGCCTAAACAACCAAATTATAATGTTTGTAAGGGTTGCCCATGTAATCCAAAATATGGAGGTAACTGTAACGAATGTGAATCAATTCAATCAATGTAATATGCAAAGTGAAAAATAATTAGACGAGGCTTTAATAGCAATGACATTGTTCAACGCTACATTAATAGCTGTAGATATGATTGCCGATAAACAAAAATTTGCGGCTAAACAATGGACTAAACGGTTTAAAAATACCGGGAGGAATATGTGGTTAGAAATATGTAAGAATTCGCCACATAAAGATGTGCCTGATATATATGAAGAACTTAGTTTAGATGTTTATAATAACACAAAACAATTTATGAATGAATTTATAGGACAGGTAATAAAAAGTGCAGAAAATGAACCTGTAAAAATATAATTAATTTTTGATTAACTTTGCGGTATTCTATTCCAATAATAGAATTTCTAAAATAATAGTTATGGAATCAAATTTTAAATTAGTATTAATTGAGATAGGAAGTAGCAAACCGTTGTAACTATTCTTCGTGTTTGTTCCGTATTGGACGGCCTATCTCTTTTTAATTTTATATAGTTATGAATGAATTATTAAAGCATTTTTTGACTGTATTGGATATAGGCAAAGAAGAAATTGAATGGGTTAAATCTGAATCTGGAATAATGATAAAAAATTCTGGATATTCTGAAAAGGAAGCGGTTAAATTATGTTTAATGGAATTAATTGGAGGGAAATAAAATGAAAGACCCTGCATTTTTATTTTATACTCAAGATTTTATAGTTGGAGTCCAAACAATGAATTTTGAAGAAAGAGGAAAATATATAACTATTTTATCATTAATGCACCAGCAAGGAAGAATGAGTGAGGAAACCATTAGCTTTTTAGTAGGTTGCATTTCGGTTAACCTAAAATCTAAGTTTTGTGTTGATGAAAATGGATTATGGTATAATAAAAGATTAGAAACAGAAACAGAAAAACGTAAAAAATTCATTGAAAGTCGTGTTGTTAATGGTAAATTAGGTGGTAGACCAAAAGATGGGAAAATACCTATAGGTAAACCATTAGGTTTGGCAAGTGCAAACCTAATTGAAAATGAAATTGAAATTGAAAATATAATTGAATATTTAAATGAAAAGAGTGGCAAAAAATTTAGAACTAATTCTGATAAAACCCGAAAGGTTATTTTAACCAGACTGAATGAAAAATATACAGTAAGTCAATTCAAAAAGGTAATTGACATTAAATGTTTAAAATGGAAAGATGATCCTAAAATGTGTGATTATTTGAGACCTGAAACATTATTTGGCAACAAATTTGAATCATATTTAAATGAAGTCCCCATAATTGTTTCTATTAACTCAATACAAAAAATGTCATACGCTGATGAATTTGGCGGCCTTAATCCAAATAGATCATGAGCTTTGAAAGTTTAGGCATAAAGATTAAACATAACGGAGGATCACAGCAAAAGGTTCAATGTCCAAATTGTCGTGTATTGGGCAAACAACATTTGAGCGATACACCGCTTTCGGTTAATATTGATTCAGGTCAATTTAATTGTCACAAATGCGGCTGGTCTGGAAGTGCATTAACTAATAAAAAAATGGAAGAACGCAATTATACAAGGCCAGATCGTAAAAACTTTACAAAGTTAAAAGATGTTCATTTGCAATATATGAGCAAAAGAGGTATTTGTCAGGATACGGTCAATGAATTTAAATTAGTATCGGAGGATAATTTAATAGTTTTCCCATATTTAAAAAATGGAGATTTAATAAATGTAAAGAAAAGAAGTATGGATAAATCCATATTTTGTCAGGGAAGTAATTGTGAGCAAATAATGTACAATTATGATAATTGTTTTGGATCAAAAGAAATAACAATAGTTGAGGGTGAATGTTTTCATCCGATTTCTGAAATATTGACAATTGATGGTTGGGTTCAGTTTAAATCTATTGATGAGAATATGAAAGTGGCCCAGGTTGATGATAACTTTCAAATATCATTTATTAAACCAAATTTTATAATAAAAAAAGAGTATGATGGGGAATTGATTGAATTTAAAAATAGTCAAAAATATTATTCTATTACTACTCCTAATCATAATCTAGTTGTAATTAAAAACAATAAATTATGCAAAAAAACAGCAATATATGAGTTTGAAACAAAAACAAATAATAAGATTCCACGATCAGCGCATTATGATGGAATGGGTATAGATTTAAGCGATTGGCAAATAAAGTTACAAGTAGCCGTTAGTGCTGATTTTACTATTAGAGATAGTGGAGATATATATGCGTGTTTTAAAAAAGAGCGGAAGGTTAAAAGAATAGTTGAAATATTAGATCATCTTAAATTAAGATATTCAAATAATTTAGACAATCGTGGGTATAATTCAATTTTTATTCATAAGGGACAAAGGTTATCATATTTAACTAAAGAGTTTAATCATTCATGGATAAGTGTTTTGTCAAATAGGCAAATTAATTTAATTTTAGATGAGATATTATATTGGGATGGTAATTCTGTACCTAATAGAAGACAAATAGAATACTCATCTAAGCTAATATCAAATTCAATATTTATACAAACATTAGCACATTTAAACGGATGGTGTTCTACCATAATTTCACGAAAAAATAAGTTTGGTAAATGGTTTAAGGTTTCTATTTTATTTAACAAAAAGGAATCATCATTTCAAGGGATGACTAAAAACAAAATAAAATATAACGGATATGTTTATTGTGTCAATGTTGATACTGGTATGATTCTAGTTCGTCAGAATAATTGCATATCTATTTCAGGAAATTGTGACGCATTAGCATATTATCAAGCTGGGATAAAAAGCGTAACAAGCGTTTCTCAGGGTGCGCCAAATGAAAAAGATAAAAATATTGATAAAAAATTAGCATGTATAACAAATAGTTACGAATTATTTGAGCAGGCTGAAATTATTTATTTGGCTGTTGATATGGATGCGAATGGGAATCGGTTAAAAAATGAATTAATTAGGCGATTTGGATTTGAAAAATGTAAAATAGTCGATTTTAAAGAGTGTAAAGACGCTAATGAGTATCTGCTAACTCATGGATCAGATGAATTAAGAAAGACAATAGAAAACGCAAAGGATGTTAAAATAGCAGGGGTCTTTACTGTTGAAGATGTTTTTGAAAATATGATATATTCCTTTGAAAAAGGAAAATTGCGTGGGACTACAACATATATTAATTTGTTTGATGAAAGATGGACTTGGAGGCCTGGCGAAGTTACGATGTGGTCAGGATATTCAAATGAGGGTAAAAGTGCATTATTTACACAACTAGCAATTTTAAAGGCATATCATGAGGGTTGGAAATTTGCTTTATTTTCTCCTGAAAATACACCTATTGAAGATTTATTTGATGATTTGATACATTGTTTTGTTGGTAAATCAACTGATAAGCATTTTAATAACGTTATGTCAAAATCAGAATATATTGAGGCATCTAAATTTATTAAAGATCATTTTTATGTTATTGATCCCGGTGAAGACGAAAACTTTCAATTAACAACAATTTTGGATAAGTTCAAAATACTTATTCGTAAATATGGGGTTAGAGGATGTTTAATTGACCCATATAATCAGATTGAACATTTAATGGAAAAAGGACAACGTGAAGATTTATATATTAGTAAATTTATGACACAATTGAAGCGCTTTTCAGTTATAAATAATATATCTATGAACCTTGTCGCACATCAAACGACTCCAATTATTGTTCGTGGAGAAACAAATTATCCAAGACCAGATCAATATAAAATTAAGGGAGGTGGTACATTTACTGATAAGGCTGATAATGTTATTTTAGTTCATAGGCCAAACAGAAGATCAAATCCAACAGATAGGACTGTTAGGGTTTATGTAGAGAAGATAAAAAAACAGCGACTTGTAGGACTTCCAGGTGAATTTGATTTATTTTATTCGCGCTCTAAAAATCAGTATTTTGAAACAATGGACGAAGCTATAAGTTATAGAAATGTTGATACTGTGCCAAAAAATAAAGATATAAATGCTACAATAGAATCGAATAAAGAAGATGATACTCTGGATAGTTTGATGCCAGTAAATTCAGTTTTTGACGTAAATTCAAGATATGAAAAATCAACAGACAATCCATTTTAATGCAATTGAATTTGGGAGATGGTTATTGGAAAGATGTTTATAAAAAAGAAAACATTGGTATTGATGGGATGACGCATAATTTAATTATACCATTTATTAGACTGCAATGGGGATATTTGGAAATCGAAAAATAAAAAATATGGAAACAAATTATTATCGACCACACATCACAGAGTTTTTTGTAGGATTTGAATACGAAAGTTACGAAATACACTACAATTTGTATGATGAATGGGATAAGGGAACTCTTATGTGGGTAAAGAGAACTGTGCTTGATATAAATCAAGAACAATTTACTGGCGAAGGGCATAAGTTCAAAGCTATTTACCATGTTTCAATAAATAACCGATACGAAACAAATGTTGAATGGAATAAAAACATTCGTGTAAAATATTTAGACAAGGCAGACATTCAGGATTTGGGATTTACAAAAGATGTTGCATTGGAATATCAAAAGCCCGATTTGATTATTTGCGAAACTGTTGAAGAAAGCAACGAACATTATTACAAAGTTGTTTACGCAATTAAGAACAGGCAACTTGAAGTGTATGATTGCGAAAGCTTAATCTTCGTAGGAACGATTAAGAACAAAGCAGAGTTCAAAAAATTGATGCAACAATTAAATATCTTAAAATTTTGAAAAAATTTACAAGAGCGTTGGCAAAGTTTTTTTATTTAATTTTTTCGTCCAAGTTACCGATGAACTTAATTAGATGAACGGCTATTACTGCTAACGGCTTCGGCTATGACCAGTGGCGGAATTTGAATTACAAAAATTTAAATTAAGAACAAATGTCAAATAGAAAAACAAAAGCCCAAAAAAGAGAAGAAGCCGCTATTGTCGGCAATACTTTGTTAGCGGCTGTTGCTTATCAGAAAATAGACTTGATAAAAGAATATTTAGAGCCAACAGGTGTTACAATTACAGAATTGATGGATAGAAACGCTTTCGCTTCTTTATGTCAATTATTAGATGCTTATCTCTTGGAGGCGGTTCGCAATAGCCGATAACTACTTGCTAACCGTTATAAATGAATAACAAAACGCTGCAATAATCTTATTATCAATAATTAAATATTTTAATTTATGGGTAACGAATATAGTAAAAATGAACTCGCAGAAAAAATAGTTGGTAAAAGATCACCTGTAAATGGCATCATATTCGATCAGCCTTGTGAACTAGGTTATCATTGCCCAGTGTGTAAGTATGAGCAAACTATAAATGGCGAATTCGATTTAAGATTACAATGGAGCGAATACAATGGATTCATCTATTGTGAAAAATGCAATAAGGATTTTCCAAGTTCTTTATGCCAACCAGATATTGATCTGGCCATTGGAACATATTTGATTTGCGTATCTAAAGCAAAAGAAATGGCAATAAATTTAAGTATTGGGATTCAAAAATCCATAATTTTGGATAATTAAATATAAAATGTTTATTTTTGCCGGATAAACTAAATTAAATCCTATGAGAAAGTTCTTAGTATTATTTATTTTATCTATTGTCCCGTATTCAATTTCTATCTCATCATTTAAAGAATTTAATTACGACAATTCTTATGATGATTTTAAGCCTATATATTTATTAAGACAAACAATCTTTGATGAATATTTAAAAAATATACAAGACCCATTAGTAAAAGCTATTATTTATGTTGAATCATATAATGGTAAATATATGTATAATGGATTAGATCAAGGTTGGATGCAACAAAGGCCTATTAATGTTGATGATGTAAATAGAATTATTGATAAAATCCCATTTAAAATATATCATTATAAAAAATTTACAAAAAAAGATAGATTTAATTTGGATAAATCAATTAGAATGTGGTATATTTGGCAAGAATATTATAATCCACAATATGATGCTAAATTAGCCGCTACTTTATGGAATGGAGGGTTTAAATACAAAAATTCAAAACAGGCTTTAATATATTGGGATAAAGTTAAAAAAATAATGTTAATAGAATTAGCTAAATATAATTAAATGGACACTGAAAAATTATTAGCATTTATAGATTTGCGTAAAAGACAGATACGTCTTGATGAAACTGAACCAACCCTTACTAAACATAGGTTAATATCTGAATTAGACCGATTTAAAAAATATATTTTAAAAGAAGAATTAAGATCAATAGCAAACTAATGGATACCGCTTTAAGTATTTCAAAAGTGATGCCTACAACTAAGGCACAAAGATTGACATTTGTTGAATCATTTATAAATGATCTACATACTGGATACCATAATCCAAAAGATGTCCATGTAATGGTCAAATCAATTCTTAAAGTATTTGGGGAAATAGAAAAATCATCTGAATATAAAAATATAATTGAACAAGAAATTGAACGGTATAAAACTTATGAAACAGATGAATTTAAAATGGAGTATTGCTCAACTAAAACAGAATATGATTATCTGGCATGTAGGGATAAATATTATAATAGGTTACATGGAGAATCAATCAGAATAAAATCTTTAATTGATGCCCGTTCAAAACAATTACAAACAATAAAAGATAAACAAGAAATATCTGATCCTGATACTGGAGAAATATATGAAGTATCGCCTCCGGTTAAATTACAAACAATGGGAGTTAAAACAACATTTAAGTAAATATTATGAATAAACAAGAAGCGCAGCGTAAGATAGAGGATTTGCTGAACGACATATCCAAATTAGTAAAAATTATCAACGAGCCAGAGGACAAGGGAAAGCAGATGTCGGATTTTTTGTTTTCAATGTTAAAAGAAACGAAAACTGTGATTGAATACGGCAAAATTAGTCATTACAGGTTGTCTGATAGTGAATGGCTTATGCAACAGGATTATAAAAATGGATATTTATGGGTACGGTGTTCATTAATCTGGTCGGTTTTTAAAATAAAATTTGGACTTAACGACCAACAAATAAGCTTTTTTATTAAGGGCTGGATGGAAATAAATACCGGGATGGGGTCATTAACACCTAACATTTTATGATGATAAATCTTTAATATAACTATGGAAATAATATTATTAATATTTATATTGATACTATTAATAAATTCATTATTATCGCCTAATATTGATAGGCTTTCAAATGGATCAATATTGCTTTGGTACTGGTGGTTTGGAAAACAAAAATATATTTATCTATGGAAAAATTAACTCTGAAAGAGAAAATTCAAAATGAATTTGATAGTCTTAAATGCTATGACATTTTTAGCCTTAACTTACATGAACTTAAAAATGGATCAGTTAAAATAAGAATAGAAGCAACTGAATCTACTATAAATAGAATTGGATGGAAGTTTAGTATTATCCGTAAAATAATAAAACCGGGAGACGATATAAAATTAAGTAATGAGATTAAAGAATATTTAAAACGTTTACGAAATGATTAATAACGAATTAGCAGATATAATAATAAATGAGGTTTCTGATTTTAGAAAAATATCTAAAGAACAAATGTGTTCTATTTCAAATGGAAAAAAACGGGAATCTACACAGCCTAGGCAAGAAGCCATGAAGTTAATGCATGACTTTAAAATAGGATCGTTAGCCGAAATAGGCAGCAAGTTTGAAGGTAATGCTTCTGGGCAGAAAGATCATGCTACTGTTTTACATTCTGTAAAAGTAATACAAAATCTTATAGATACAGAGTCCGTATTTAATGAGACTCATGCTGTATTAAAAAATAAAATAGAAAATATTTTAAATAAAAAATTGCCATTAATTATTGAAGAAAAAAATATTATTGAATCATTAATAGATTTAATGATAGCCGAATTTAAATCTAATCCTGAAAACTTATCATTAGATATTATAACACATATAAAAATTTTATTGGAAATTCGTAAGGAACTGGATAATTATATAATTGAATAATATGTTTAATACAGAAGCATACGAAGAATACTGTAATAGACTTGAAATAATAAATGATTTTTTATATATAGATTATGGAATGTTATCAGCACCATCCGAAGAAAGTATTTAAATTAGATATTGGATCAGGACTTAATTATTATAAAGGGGTTAATAATGATGAGATTGATGAATGGATACATTTAGATGGCGATCCTGCGCCGCATGTTGAGATAGTTTGCAAATGGGATAATATACCTATTGAAGATGGATTAGTTGATACTGTCCATTCAAGTGAAACATTAGAACACATTCCTGTATGGGAGATGGATAAAGTAATGAAAGAATGGAACAGAATAATGAAAATAGGATGCCATTTCTTTGGGACAACTCCATCGCTTGCTTATGTTTGCAAAGAATTCACTAATGGCAATATGAATTATATAAATACTGTTAGGAATTTATATGGTGATGGGGCTGGCTATCATCATACGCATTATCACTTATTCACTATAGATGAATTAAAATATTTTTTAACTAAATATGGGTTTGGTGAAATAGATTTTAGTCAAAGCCCAGGCGATTCTACTGCTCCTTTCTGGATAATTTTTTCTTGTATAAAAGTGAAAAATATATAATGGATAAGGTAAAAGCATTTATAATCAATTATAATAGGTTAACATTACCTAAAAATATGATAGAATACTTATCTGACGTTGATGGTATTGATCCTATTATAGTAGATAATAATAGCGATTATCCTCCATTACTTGAATGGTATGAATCGTGTCCATTTAAGATAATACGGTTAAAAGATAATTTTGGTAACTGTGTAGTCTTTAGGCCGGATTCAGGAATATTAAATGAATTTGGATTAGAAACTGATGGTAGATTTATTATAACAGACCCCGATCTTGATTTATCTGGTATCCCAAAAGATTTTATGCATATATTGCATTTAGGGCTTGACAGGCATCAATTTGCATGTAAATCAGGTTTTTCATTGATGATTAATGATTTACCAGATAATGAAGTAACAAAAGAAGTTTTGCAATGGGAAACAGGATACTGGTCTAATAAATTAGATGAGTATTTTTATTCTGCATTTATTGATACTACGTTTTGCTTAATGAGGAAAAATTATCATGATTTCCCATCTGTTAGAACGGGAATGCCTTACACGGCTATTCATAAACCGTGGTACTATACAAAAGACAATATCCCGGAAGATGAACTTTATTATCTAAATTCAATTATGAGACAACAAAGTTGTTATTCTGAAAAAATATTACGAATGGTGAATAAGTAATGGAAAAGATATATTCAAAAATAAATACAGGCTTATTGCTCCATATAGTATGGAGAGTAGAAGATTTTTATCTTATGTTAGAAGATAGAACAAATATTATTGACCCAGATAATTTTATACAATGTTCAGCACTTAATTTAGAACAAGGAACAACGTTTAAACCTCATAGTCATAATATTCATTTTGTTAGCGAAAATAAAAAAGCACAGGAAAGTTGGCATGTTTTATATGGTCAAGTTGAATGTACATTTTATGATATTGATAATACTATAATTTCTACAATCGTACTTAATGTTGGCGATACAAGTTTTACATTACATGGTGGACATAATTATAATATTTTAAGCCAAAAGGCTCTTGTATTAGAATATAAAACTGGCAAATATTTAGGACAACAGACAGATAAAACATTTATATGATAGGTATTGATGTTTATATTGATAGTTACACAAAAATAAAAAATATTGACAAAGCTATAATTGGCAATCATGTTGGCATTGATTGTTTTACGTATATATCATCTCAATTAGAAATAGGTGACTATGTTCATATATCTTCAAATGTAAGTGTGATTGGTGGCTTACAATCGAAATTAATAATGGAAGATTTTACATCAATATCTGCCGGTTGTAGAATTATTTGTTGTTCTGATAATTTTAATGAATCATTATTGAATCCATTAGTCCCAATTAAATATAGACAAATATTAGGCTCTTTTGTTAAGTTTGAACGGTTTTCTGCTATTGGGACAAATTGTATAGTTAAATGGGACGTTACTTTAGCAGAAGGAAGTATAGTTGGTATGGGAGGTGTATTAATAAACAATACTATTCCTTGGGGAATATATATTGGCAATCCGGCACGATTAATTGGATATAGGAATAAAGAAAATATATTAGATAACGCTAAAAAATTAGGATATGATTACTAGAGATAAGGTCTCAGAAATAGTTTTTTTATCTATTGCCCAAACAGCAGATTTATTTGGATTAAAGAATGAGTTCGATTTAGAATCTAAACTATTAGACGATTACATAGATTCAATAATGCTTGTCCATCTTTTAGTTACAATAGAATCTAAACTATTTATTGAAAATATAAATATAAATATAACAGATGATAATGCTATTTCACAAGAAAAAAGCCCATTTAAAACTATAGGAAGTTTAATAGATTTTATTTATTCACAAGCTAATGAGTAATATTATTATAACTGGAGCAAGGAAAGGGATAGGTCGGTATCTTGCTGAATATTATATTAATTTAGGGCATAATGTTTTTGGGTGTAGCCGAAAGCCAAGTGATCTTGACCATCCAAAATATACACATTTTTGTTTAGATGTCACAGATGAAGTATTGGTAAGTAATATGTTTAATCTTATAGGGAAGATTGATGTTGTAATAAATAATGCCGGCATAGCATCAATGAACCATTCAATTGTAACACCACTTAAAACTGTACAACATATTTTAGAGACTAATGTAATAGGGACATATTCATTTTGTAGACAAGCGGCCAAATCAATGTCCCGATCTATAAATTCAGGAAGGATTATAAATTTTTCAACTGTAGCAGTCCCATTAAAATTAGAAGGCGAAGCAATATACGCAGCGTCTAAAGCGGCTATTGAATTATTGACGCAAATTTTAGCTAAAGAGTACGCTCCATTTAATATAACTGTTAATGCAGTAGCTCCAACGCCAATCAGAACAGATTTAATAAAATCTATTCCAAAAGATAAAATGGATAAACTTAAAAATAAGTTAACTATAAAAAGGTTAGGTGAATTCGAGGACATTTCAAATGTAATAGATTTTTTCATAAAGCCAGAGAGTAATTATATAACAGGACAAATAATTTATTTAGGTGGAGCGTAAGGCGATAATATATCAGGATAAATCCTACTCATACGGGGACATTAAAGATATGATCCTTAGTATAGAAAAAGATAAATCTAAAATCATAAATATTAATGGTGATTTATGCCCTCTATTAATTTCTAAAATATCCCATTCAATATTATCAAATAAAATAATATCTTTTGAAAAGATTGAAGATAATAAATTATTTGATGATTTATCAGGACATCCGGGATTAATATTATCTACTTCTGGGACATCTGGTAAAATCAAATTAGCACTTCATGATATGTCATTTATAATGGACAGATTTAAAAATGGGACTGCTCATAGAACAATCTCATTTTTCCCATATAATCACATGGCTGGAATAAATACTATTTTTTATACATTATCTAATTACGGGACATTAATTATCCCAGAAAATTTAACTACCACAATAATTTGTAAAACAATAGAAAAATATAGGGCAGAATTATTGCCTACGTCACCTACCTTTTTAAAAATGCTACTTATAAGTGAAGAATATAAAAATTATGATTTAAGTAGTTTAAAAATTATTTCTTATGGCAGTGAACCAATGCCAGAAATAATACTAAGGCGATTGATAGAAATATTGCCTAATGTTAAATTTATTCAAACGTATGGGTCAACTGAGATTGGTGTTCTAAAAATAAAATCTAAAACTAAAGATTCATTATATTTTAGAATTACTAATGCTAAGTACCGTATAATTGATTCAATACTACAGATAAAATCTCCTACTTCAATGATAGGGTATTTGAATCATAGTTCCCCATTTACAGATGATGGGTGGTATATTACAGGGGATATAGTAGAAGCAGATGGTGATTACATAAAGATAATAGGACGTAAATCAGAATTAATAAATGTTGGTGGCACAAAGGTTAATCCCATTGAAGTAGAGAATATCATCCATCAATTTGATAATATATCCGATGTTACTGTATTTGGAGAAAAAAATAATATACTCGGAAATATTGTTTGCGCCAAAATTAAATTTATGACTAATGAAAACGAAAACGATTTTATATTAAGGTTAAAGAAATTTTTAATTACTAAGCTAGATAAACAATTTATTCCTATTAAAATCACGATAGATAAAACAAAACAAGATGGATTTAAAAAAAGAAGGCAAGTATAAATATAACCCTTGGCCGTTAGGTAAAATACCAGAAGAATTTCAAAGATCAGAGTTAAAACAACTTAAAGAATTAGGATATAAATTTAATGACCCTCGTGAGGTAGTAGATATTTGGGAACGCAAAGTTGCTGCATTTGCAGGAAGTAAATATGCAGTATCTACTGATTGCTGTTCACATGCAATATTTTTATGTTTGAAATATATAAATAAACCACGAACTATTGACATACCTAAAAATACATATATATCTATCCCTATGCAAATTGTACATGCTGGATATAGTGTATATTACAATAATATAGAATGGGAAGGCATTTATAATTTGTATCCATTAAATATTTATGACGCAGCCGTTAGATGGACTGAAAATATGTATATCCCAAATTCATTAATGTGTTTATCATTTCAAATAAAAAAACGAATCCCAATAGGTAGGGGTGGTATGATTTTAACAGATGACGAAAATGCTTATAGGATGTTAAAACTAATGTCTTATGATGGCCGAGATTTAACCACGCCTTACGATAATAAAGATCATGTTCAAACAATAGGGTATCATTATTATCAAACACCAGAAGATTGCGCTAGGGGCATAATTTTAATGGATAATACACCATTAATTAATGATGATTCGGCTTGTTGGAAAAATTATCCAGATGTATCTAAATTTAATTTAAAATGAAAGCATTAATTTTTGGTATTAGCGGTCAAGACGGGAGTTATCTTACTGAACATCTTTTAGCAATGGGATATGAAGTTTATGGTATGATTAGACGGCATTCATTATCTAATAGTCAACATGAACGATTAAACCATTTAACAGATATAAATTATTTTTATGGTGATTTAACAGACCAAACATCAATTGAAAAAATTTTAACAGAAGTGAATCCAACTTTAATATTTAATCTGGCTGCCCAATCTCATGTACGGATCAGTTTTGATATTCCTCAATATACAGTACAAGTTAATGCTCTTGGTGTTGTTAATTTACTAGAGTCTTATAGGAGGATATGCCCAAAAGCTAAATTTTATCAGGCTTCCAGTTCTGAGATGTTTGGAACATCAATTGATCCAGATGGATTTCAACGAGAAACAACTCCAATGAACCCTACCAGCCCTTATGGTTGTTCTAAAGTACTGGCGTACAATATGGTTAGACATTATAGACGTGCTTATGGATTGCATGCTTGTAATGGAATTTTGTTCAATCATGAATCAAAAAGGCGTAGTGAAAACTTCGTTACACAAAAGGTTATAAAAACTGCATGTGAGATAAAATTAGGATTAAAAAATATATTGGAATTAGGGAATATATCATCTCACAGAGATTGGGGACATAGCAAAGATTACACACAGGCAATGATTAAAATTATAAATCATAATACCCCGGATGATTTTGTAATATCCACTGGTGAAACTCGAAGTGTTGAAGATATGTGTAAATTTGTTTTTGGATATTTAAATTTAGATTATACTTGTTTTATACGACAGAATCCTATATATTTACGCCCAGAAGAATTGCCATATTTGAAAGGGGATTCAACTAAAGCCAGAACTATTTTAGGATGGCAACCTACATATACATTTGAGGGAATGTTAAAAGAGATGTGTGATTATTGGTTAGAAAAATTAACAAATGAAAAAAATAGTATTAGTTATTAGTCATTATAATAGGATATTTCAATTACGGAGAACATTGGAATCTATTTTACTTACCAAACATGATAATTTATACGTTGTGGTACTTGATTACAATAGTGATAATAAACAGGAACTATTTAATGTAATATTAGATTTTCCTTATATAGAACTATTACGTATACCTAAAGACCCGGATAATTGGTATTCTTGTATTGTTCCATATAATATGGCTCTTTGGTGGGCAATAAAAAAATATAAACCGGAGATTGTAATGATGCAAGATGCTGAATGTTATCATGTAGGTGATGTAATTTTGCATGCTAATTATAATACTGATAATAATTATATTGCTTATGGAACATTTTCTTCTGATAAAGAAACAACATTTGACCCTAATTTTAAAGATAACATAGAGAATATTGCTATTAATAACACAAAAGGTGCATGGGGAAACGGGGTTCTTGCATGGTACAACCATCCTGAACATAGAAGGGTTGGCTATGGATTTTGTGGGGCAATGTCAACAGAAAACATGGTTAGGATAAATGGGTTTGACGAAAGATATAAGGATGGTGTTGCATTTGGCGATGATGATTTTGTAAAAAGAATAGGAATAGCAAAAATAAATACAATAGTTACATCATATCCATTTGTAGTTCATCAATGGCATTATGACGAATCTTATAATATAGATGAAAATTCTTTAAAGAAAAATAGGGACTTATATTCAGAACTTGCATCAGAAACAAATTGTAAAGCAAAACATATTTATTCACCAGATTTCACATTATAAATTATGGACAAAATTAAAATTAGCCTATGTATATGTTGCTGGAACACAGCCCATTTACTCAAAAGGTCAATAGTTACTTATGCGAATCAGGATTTTCCTAAAGAAAATTGGGAGTTAATAATCATTGACGATAACTCATTTGATGATGTTTATTCAGTTATTGAACCTTATATGGATAAGATAAATATCCGATATTTAAGGCTTGAACATTCTTTTGGTATGCGTGGCAATACTGTTGCTTTTAATACAGCATTTGCTGGGACAAGGGGGGAATATATTGCTGAAACTACAGCAGAAACAATGTTTCATAAAAATACGGTAAGAATTTTATATGAGACCCATCTAAATAAGCCTCATTCTTTTGTTGCAATGAAGACATATAATCTTACCCCAGAGTTGCAATTAAAAATAGATGATGCTGATTGGCAATCGGATATTATGAACATATCTAAATTAGATGGGTGGAATAGTCCGTGGGTTCAAGCAAATGTTGCCAATACTAATTTTAGGACGCACCAGACTTGTTCAATTAAAAAAGACTTATTTTATCTAATATGGAAAGATACAAGAAATAGTGATGGATATTGTCTTTTTATGGATTATGGCACAGATGATCCAACATATTCTCATACGCGTGAATTAGCGAATATAAACGATATTACCATAATGGAACAAATGGTAATACATCAATGGCATTTACCATTTCAATATTGGCAATCAAAAGGATATGCACCATATTTAAATAAATTTGCCCATACAATGTGTAATATTGGGTTTGATAAATCAGGACAAGTTCCAGAAGGTGGTACTTGTGAAATATGGGATGCCGGTAGTCATGAATTATTATCAGAAGCAGAAAAATTAGAATGGAGTAAATGGGATGAAACGTTAAAAAAACAAGGGTGTACGATTGATTTATCTCCAATACATATATTTGATTCAATAATCCCTTTTGATAAATCAACATGGATTTTATGATTAAACTTTTAAAATTAATTCCTGAATATAGATTTTGTGAAAGGCGGTGGAAATTTGATTTTGCCAATATTGAACATAAAATTGCCATAGAAATTGAGGGGGGGGCTTATAGTGGAGGCAGGCATACTCGTGGAACTGGATTTATAAAAGATATGGAAAAATATAATAGGGCAACGGTATTAGGTTGGAGATTACTTAGATATACTCCTCAACAATTTAAAGCAAACATTTGGATTAATGATGTAAATGAATTATTAAATGAAAAAACATACTAAAATATATTTTGACTATTTCGGTTATGGATATACTGAATTTATCCCATGTGAAATGTGCGGTAAGGGAGCAGTAGATATTCATCATATTAAACCCAGGTCTTTTTTTGGGTCTAAAGAAAAAACCGCACAAGATAAAATTGAGAATCTTATTGCATTATGTAGAGGATGCCATGATGATGCACATAATAATAAAATATCTGAACATGATTTAATTGCTAACCATATTGTCCGTTTAATATAATGTAAAATATTTTTTATATCGTATACATAAATGATTAGTAGAGACTTAATATATAATAATAAAACACTTACAAGTATCAAGCAATCATTGTGTTCGTTAAGAAGAAATAAATTAATTAAAAAAGCAACTCCGTATGAATTATTATTTAAGGAAAAGTTAGATGCGGCAGGGATAAAATATATTTTTCAGAAGGGATTTATAATTGGAAATAATTTTTGTATAGCGGATTTTTATTTACCAAACCCATATAGGTTAGTTATTGAGATAGATGGCGAATATCATAATGAAAATAATCAGAAAAAAAGAGACCTTAATAAAAACAAATATTATAGGGATAGAGGATTAAGAATAAAACGTATAAAAAATGAAGATGTTTTAAATTTTAATGTGAAATTTTTGATTAAAGAATGTGACGCAAAATATAAACCTTATAAGCAAATTAGTAAAAAAATAACGTTGATACGGCTCAACGTTTAAAGCCTTTGCAAATTCCTGCCAAATAAATCCAAATAAAAAACCGCAAATTACGGTATTGCGGTCAACCACGTCAAATATCCTTTGGATAATGACATTGCAAATTTACTATTTTTTATCCATTAAGTTTTCTACAATAGTTTTTCTTTGTAAATTAAGATATGTCAATAAAAGATTTTCTTTAATATACTCCCAACTTTGCCTATTAATCTCTTTTAAATCATGTTTGCCTTCTATTGCGCTTAATAATTTACCTTCAAATTGCATCTGGTTTAAATAATGTAACCCATTACAAAATTTAAAATCACCAAAGTCAGGAATTAAACATGCAGCACCTACGTATGTAGCTTCAATCCAGTTTATATTACTCTTAGATAAGTTCAGTTCATTTTCATCTAAGGGAACAATGCATAATGAAGGGTTAAGATTTTTTATAAATTGGAAATATTCAATAAGTTCCATTGACCGAGTATATTTATAATTACTATTTGCAAATTTCTGTATAAACATAAACTGTTGGTCGCAAATAAAATTAAATTCCCAATCATGCTGCATCCCATTTAAAAGCGCATCCTTGTAACAATATACATCGTTTTCATGAGTACGAGATCCTCTCCATAATATTTTCTTATTGTCTGAATATTTTTGTTTACATTGTAAAGGAAAGCACGAATCATCTAAAGCATTTGGAATAACTACAATATTATCATTTAATTTAGCAAATTTTTCTTTAAGACTAATTGTTGATACAGTAATAATATCTGCTAATTTTGCTATTTGGATTGTTGTTTTAACAGTATTCTTGAAAAATTCCACTAATTCAATTGGATGGGTATCTGGAATATTTAATACATCATCATCAAAATCCACCCATATTTTTTTGCCTAATGCCTTGGCCTTAATAATCACATTATATTGCCAATCCATGCATGGCCTTTGTAAAAAAACAATGTCCATCATTTTAAGCCATGACCATTCCATGCCTGAAAAATATGGAATAATTTCATACCCATAATTTTTACGTAACTCGGTCAATACTCCACGTCCTCTATAAAATGAGCATGGGTCATTTTCATAACCCTCTATGTCTAATATTGTTATCATTGGTAATTTAAATTAAAACTATTGCAAGTTAGTAAAAATAATTTATATAATAGTTATTTTTGTTATATAATTATTTAATTAATATTAACAATTAATTTTAAACTAAATGGGACTTGTAGCAGTAACAGTAAAAGCTATAATGCAGGGCAGTGAAGTTTTAGAAAATTTGTCATCGGCAGAAGCACGTAAATACAACGGGAAAGACGTTAAGTCGGTAGTTCCTTCTCTTTGCGGAACTGAAAAAGGACAATATTTTGCGGCTGCTGTAGCTAAATTTATTTGGGAAGACGGCTTTATTAAGAAGGAAGTTTTTGTAACGGATACCGTTGCTAATGTAAAAGAGCTTTATCCAACTTCGTAAAATTTAGAAATTCTAAAAAGAAACCGGAAATAACCATCCGGTTTCTTGTTTTATATATGATAATGATTTATATTTGTCACAAATATATTATATGAAAGCGATATTAAAATTTAATTTACCAGAAGAAACATTAGGACATCTCCAGGCAATAAATGGTAATAAATATTGGGGCGTTTTATGGGACATGGATCAATATTTACGAAATATTTTACATTATAATGTAGATGAATATGCTAAGAAGAATCCTATTGAAATTATTGAAGAAATAAGATCATTTTTGAATGAAGATATGCAAAAAGAAAATTTATCATTTGATATAATTTAAAGATTATGAACAAACAAGAAGCACAGCGTAAGATAGAAGATTTGCGTAGCGACATAAGCAAGTTAGAAAAGATCATCAACGAGCCTAAGAACAATGGAAACGAGATGTCAGATTTTTTGTTTTCTATGTTAAAGGAAACGAAGATGGTAATTAATAATGGTATGATTATTAATTACAGGTTATCTGATAATGAATGGCTTATACAACAGGATTATGAAAATGGATATTTATGGGTGCGTTACTCGTTAATCTGGTCGGTTTTTGAGACTAAATTTGGACTTAACTATCAGCAAATCAGTGATTTTATTAAGGGTTGGATGAAAAAGAATACCGAGATGGGGCCATTAACACCGAGAGCCATTGAGTCCTCGTACTGATATACGATGAAAAAAAATACCGGGATTGAGTCGTTAATGCCTATTTCTTGGTATTATGGGAAAGCCTATAATAATATTAAATAATGTATGAAATTTGAATATAAAATATATAAAAACGCAAGTACATGTAAATTTGACAATAAACGTGTAACTGTTATTAAATCTAAAGATGATTTTATTTTAGAGTTTAAATCCATCTCTAATGCTCATAGTCCACGAGCATTATGTAATTTTACACATAGTAAATTAGTTACAACAGAATTGAGATTATCTGAAAAAGCTGCAATGGCAACTATGGTTTTATTGGCAGAACAAATGGGATACACTATAATTGAAAAAACATGATTTGTTATTTAGATAAAACATTTTGTTCCTTTTATAAGGAATGTGTGCATGGAGATATTTGTAGATATGCTTTAACTGATAAAATAAAAAATGCAGCAAAAAAAGCAGGATTGCATATTTCTCAATATGCAGTAGAACCGAATTGTTTTAAAATATAACCTATGAAAAATTGTGATAGATGCCCATACAATACTGATAAGCACATTTGTCAAAAATGTGGAACTATTAATCATGGATTACAAACAACCTGTCAATGGTGTGGGAAAAGCTTTATATATATAAAAGATGATAAGAGCCAATATGGCGCACCAAATAGTGAACCCACTCAATATAAAGCAACATTAGCTATTTGGCATTAAAATTGATTATTATTTAAATGTTTAACTTAAACTATATATTATGCAAATATTTGGATTTGATTTTATTCAAGGAGAACTTAATAAGATGAACGGAGCTAATTTTATTAAAGAAGAGATAAATAAAATGATTAGTGTTCCTTTTGATAGCGAAAGATGGGAAGTAAAAGAAAAACCTTCCTATAAAATTAAAAGACTTGAACAAGAAATTGAAGATACCGATCAAGTTATTAAATCAACACAATCTTATTTAAACGATCAGATTATTGAATTAGATGAGTTGAAAAAAGAACTTGAAGAAGTTAAAAAAGAAATTTAATTTCCCATTTTTTGCTTTTTTATCCGGCATGTTATCTCATGCTAACATGCCGGATTTTTTAATAAAATAATAAATGACAGCAAAGGAAAAAGCTAGCGAATTAGTTGAAAAATATTATTCCATCCCACATCATTACGGATTTGAGAAAAAATGCGCTTTAGTTGCCGTTAATGAAATTATCGACCAATGGGAATATATTGATACTTATTTAGCAGATTTTGGAGGGGGATTTAGTCCAAGTTTAAAATACTGGTATGAAGTAAAAAAAAAACTTGAAATTATATAGACCATTATATGATTAAATTTAAATATATAGACACATCAGGTATGTTAATTAAACTTATAATGGCACAGAAAGAATATATTGAATTTTTAGGTGAACGTTATAATAATGCTTTTATAATAGCCCATTTACATCATTATATGGAGAGTAATGAAAATATTGAAAAGGGATTAGAATTACGAAATAAAATACAAGAATTGATGGATTTAATATCATAATTTTATATTTACTAGATGCATTGTTATTTTAATAACAGCAAACTATGATAAGAGAAGATTTAGGTAAATTAATAGACCGTATACATCAAACCGATCCTTTACTCTACAATGATTTTAAGGATAAGTTAATTGATGAGATGGACTTCTATATACAACAAGAAGTTAAGATTAAAACTGATATTGTCCATTTAGGGTTTAGGGTATTATCAGGTATGTTAGCTAATCCAGAATATACTAAAAATTTAAATTCAGGTGGCATTGTTATAGCAGCGGAAACATTTACAAAAAATATGTTTAGTAGGTTATTAAAATTAGAGTAAAAATAATTTTGTATATTTGCAATAGCTATACGGTAAACATGAAAACATTAAAAAATCCCGTCAGAGTACATTGCCTGAAAGTAAATGCCTTCACGTCCCACGTGTGCGGTAAATTTACGCCGGATAGCTCTTTGTGCTTTGGCGGGTATTTTTATTATGGAAGAAATAGTTTATAAATCATCTAAGGGAAACGTATTAACATCTTCTCGACTTGTCGCTTTAAAATTCGAGAAAAGACATTCTGATGTTTTGAGATCAATAGAAAACTTACAATGTTCATCAGGATTCAAGGAACGCAATTTTGCGTTATTGATTAGCAAAGACTTACACCCGTCTCCTTTAATTCAGGAAAAAGAAGTCATAATGACAAGGGATGGATTTACATTTCTCGCGATGGGGTTTACTGGGTTTGAAGCCGCTAAATTTAAAGAAGATTTTATTGAGGCGTTTAATAAAATGGAATCTCAAATTAAAGGGTTTTCAATACCTCAAACATTTTCAGAGGCGTTACAGTTAGCCGCCAATCAGGCAAAAGAAATTGAAATACAAAAAACACAAATTAAAGAATTATCACCTAAAGCAGAAGTGTACGATCAAATAAGCGAATGCACTAATTTAAAACAAATAGGAGAAGTCTGCAAAATATTAGGATATGGCAGAACTACGTTTTTTGATATGCTTCGTAATGATAAAATATTAATGTGGAACAATATCCCATATCAAAAATATATTGATTCTGGATATTTTGAAGTAAAAACTAAACCAGTCTTTAATATGAATAAGAACCAGTCAACTACGTACGTCACTCCAAGAGGAGAATTGTGGCTGGCAAAGATAATGACAAAATAATATTATTTTAATTTTTAGTATATTTGCTATTAAATTTAAAGCAGATATTATGACATACTCACCACAGATAGGCCGAAATATAGGATACGTAGGGAAACAATTTAAAATTACTCCATCAGATACTACAGATATACCACACTTGGGGGCATTTATACATTCAAACGCAGATTATACTGTTCAATTAAGTTTAGTTGGCGATGTCGGTGAGGATGGTACAATAGCTCCTGCTTTAAGTCATGGATTGCCATATAGTCTTTTAGCTGGTTGTCAGTATAACATGGCTATTAAAAGGGTTTGGTCTACAGGGACAACTGGTGGGGCTGTCTTATATGGGATTTATTAAAATAGTAATTTAGTTATTCCCCTTTGTCCTAATAGATGGGCTTACAATAATCAATTCATCCTTACCCGTATAAGCAACAGATGTATGTACCCATGTCATACCGGGGAAATCTTCAATAATCGTAATTCCTAATTCCTTATAGTTTTCTTTAATATATTTTATAACATCATCCCTATCAACAGTAAATAATTTATCCGATGCGTTTCCCTCCCTATGATCTGAATATCCACACGGAAAATTACAATCGTATGGCCTCCAACCAGAAAAATTTCTACTTCCATTTAAGCTCCAGTTATTAATAGTAACCTCTCCAAATTGATCCCTTAACATTTGATCCGATTCGATAAGTTTAGGGTTCAGCTTACGTATAAGAATATTATACCCTAAATAATAATGCTCTTTAGGGATATATTCGTCTAAGAAAAAGTTTTTAGATATTTGTATCTGTTCCATATTTTATATTTTAAAAAAGTTAGGTTGCCCATTGGGGACATTTATATCTCACTATAATAATGTACAAACTCACGGAGCTATCCCCAACTTTACAAAGATAAAAAAATAGTTAAATATAAGCCCCATTTTCATCAAAATTATCATGTAACACTAAATATTGAATACCGGTTACGGTCTGTTTGCATTCGCTTTTATTTATTAGCCCTACCATAATTTCATCCGATAGTAAATTAAATGTAGGCTGCATTATTATTGTCATTGTAAATAAATTAAAATATTTAGTTATTGATAATAAGCCTATTGCAGCGTTTTGTTATTCATTTATGACGGTTAGCGAATAGTTAGCGACAAGGCTAAGAAACAGCATCAAAGTAATCATCAGGGATAAGACCAAGAAATCTACTCAATGGACGTGTAGTTCCTTTTTGCTCATCACCAAATTCATATTTGAATCCTTCAATACTACTAAATACCTGTTCTCCTTGCTCTCCAAATGAACAAATAGTATTGCTAACTGTGTCGTAAAATGCGAAATCATTAACCCCTTCACATATTTGGTTTTTTAAGTTTAAAAATCTAATCATTGTTTTTTATGTTTTAAAATTAATATTCTGAATAAAAGCCCAGTTGCTAACAAAGTGTAGCACCAATAATGGTTTTACTGCAAATTTGAAGCGTTGTAGCCCGCTTGTTGGTCGGTGTAGTTTGATAGGTTTGCACTCCGCAATCCCTTACTTGTGCTACACTAGACCGTTAGTAACCAGCATAAGACACAGCTTAGTAGCGTTGTACTTCGATTAATTTTAATAATTCTTCTCTATCTGATAGTTTTGAATTATCAATATAATCGTGTTTAAATACAATTTTTTTAACTCCAGCTTGTATTAAATGCTTTAAACAGTTGTTGCAAGGTGTGTGAGTGCAATACATTACAGTATTTTCTAATGAAATACCTTTTTTTGCTGCATAAGAAATTATATTCATTTCAGCATGTATTTCAAAAGCACTTGACCATTTGTGGTGTAAATTTCTGTTTTCTTCAATTGATAAATCTAATCCTTTGAATTTTTCGGAGCAGTTTAAAAAGCCTGAAATAGTTCCATTATAACCTTGTAAAATAATTCGGTTGTCTTTTACAATTACAGCACCTACTTTGTATTTTACGCAATTACTTTCAATAGCAGTTCTTTCAGCTATATCCATAAATAACGATGAGTAATTTTTCATATTTATTAAATAAATGCCAGCAGCTAACACGTGGTTAACGTCATTGCCTTTTTCTTCGTTGATAATGTCTTGGTTTTCCATGTTTTATGTTTCAATTAAAGTTTGTACTAAATTTTAAGGTCGGCAACGAACGCATACAACCACCGTTAATAATAATGCTAAAACTGCTCACCTGACAACCATCTTTCAAAATCATTTATACTGCCATTTATATCTAAATTACCTTCTGATGATAATCGTTTTCTTCCATTGTTTTCTGCATTTTTCCATGCCTCAAATGCGTATTGTTGCATTAATTCACAAGCATAATCTAAAGGCAATACCCCCTCACCATAGATTATGGTCAAACTAATTTTGTTTTTTTTAATCCAATCTTTTGCTTTCATATCTATTTTTTATATGGGCAATCTGCTTAAATCATACAACCGCCCATCTATTTTTAATATAAATTCCTTCCCCGGTTCGTAACAAAACCCCCTATGCCTACAACATCCACTTTTACCATTTCTTGGCTCATACAAGTCACATTCTTTTCCACATGGCTCATAATCCTTCCCCCTCATACCAACTTCACCAATTGCCTTACAATAATAATAATCCGTCTTAAGCTCTCTGATCGCTTCTGAAACTTTAATCTCAGTCAATTCACGATCCCTCATTTCATCAATCAAATATGACTTCGTATAAGCCATCTCTTCATTGATCTCTTCGCTAAAATATAACTTGTCTTTTTTCATATTATTGTTGGTTATGCAAATATAATTTAAATACCATATTATCCTTATAATTTATTGTTTTATTTATTTTGAATGGGCATCATGATATAGTTTCCTTAATTCCCCTAATAACATATCAAATGTCCCTATATATCCCATATCAATTATGACTGTTAGTCATTAGCCCTCATTTAAAAAAGCCTCGTGCATGTTTATAGCTTTTTCAATTCCAATTCTGATTGCTTGATTATTATCACGTAATACATCACAAAGTAAAGCTATATTTTCATGTATCTTGTCTCTTACTTTTAATTGGTTTTCGGAAGCTGTTTGCCAATCTTTAACATTACAGGCATTTTGAATTAATAAGGCTGTTTTTGAAATTCCCCGATGAAAATTTGATTTATTTCCACAATTCTCAAATAAAGCTCCGCACATCTTTTTATATGAATCACCTGAGTTGTTTCTATATTTTATTAATTCATCCAAAATCCATTTATAAACTTCTACTTTTAATGTCGGGTCTATAGCTAATGCTAAATCAATAAATATAAATGGATGCACCCATCGTTCGCCTGTTTTACCTTTTTTAGAAATAATTATCTCTCCAAATTGTTTCTTTAATTCTAAAATAAACTCCTGCGTTGCTGTTGAATTGTACCAAGAATCGTAATTAAATATTTTCATATCCTTTAAAATCCTGTATTTATTCCCAGCCAACAAAAGGTCTTTAACACTAAAAAACCCATTTTTACTAGATTGCCTTATGTTCCCGTTAAGCAATTGCCTTTCCAAATAAACTTCTGTTTTCATTTTTAATATGTATTTATTTATGCAAAGATAATTACTTTTTCGGAAACAACAACTGTTTATGACCTTTTTATTATATATTTAAAAGCGGTGCATAACAAATACCTTATCTTAATTTTAATGAGCCTTTGTCTATATTATAAATATATATTACCCCGTATTTATTGTTGTTTGTGCTAGATTAATATAGTGGGTTAATACTATACTATACGGGGTATGCCTTCGCCGGGGCAATGGAAATTCGCGTACTCAGCCCCCCAATAACAAAGAATTCTTTTTATGTACGCCAAATATTTAATATAAATTAAGGCACATAAATCACAGGTATATGTATAAATATGTAAGTATATATATTCAATAAATAAAAGGTATATGTAATAATTATTGGATAAAATGTTTATATATGATTGATTTATATATGGGTTAAGTTGGTTGGATAAATATGTATGAAACTCTTATAATTATTATTATGTAAACCTGATTAATATTTATCTAATATTTCTCAACTTACGATTTGAAAGTTATTATCTGTATTATCCCGCCTTTTGACAGACCGGTGAAAGTAAAATTCCTAATTTACTTTCAATCCGTAAGCATATTTATATTTTTACTTACAATCTATTATTTTAATATATCAATTATTTGCCATTATTTGTCAATATTTACTCAATTATATTTCCTTTGGGTAATTTATCCGTTTGTAAACGTTAAATACATCATATCCGTTGTGTGGCAAACCTAAATAAATGGAGCTTGTAAATCACTGATACTAACCTATTAAAAAATAAAATAAAATAAATATCAATAATAAAGTTTATATATGCTACATTAGCAACACATTACAATATATTAATTAAGTAATTGAGTCTTTAAATACGCTAATAATGGGTTTAAATGCTGTTATATATGTAAAATAAGTTATATGTTAGTATTACAATAAATAGACTGGCTGCAAGGCTGGCTCAATGACTAAAAAACTCCGGGTGTATGTATTATGGTTAATGTATATAGATTAGGTTTCTTTTAGGGTAGCCCATTTAATTTACAGCTTGCTTAATATTAGCATTATAGTGTTATTTAAATAACAATAAAATTTGACGAATGTATTTAGATATTTGACTAACGGCTTGCATTATGGTTAGGGTTGCATATATCTTTGTAGGCATGGAAGAGATAGAATTATTATATGAAGAAAGCGCGGCATTAAGCTGTATATATGGTGATTTATTTATATATGATTATTGTCAGAATTAGTGAACTATAAACTAAATATATATATTATGGAAACGCTAGAATGGTATAAAGAGATTGCTGAATCAAAATGCACAACGGCTATTGAAGCATGTTTAAGCACTTTTGAAAAGACAGCTAAATTTACTCCTTTAACAGATGAGGATAGGTATATAATAGCTATGTTAAAGGAAGGATTAATACCTTAGGCTATTTATTTATTATATGTTTATTTTTTGTTTAGCCCATTTAATTGATAACTAAAACACTACATTATGAAAGCCAATTTAATTAATGAGATCAGCCATAAGATGGCAAACTCAGCAGACTTTTTAAAGAATGAACTGTTAAATTTTACAGAACAACAATTAATGAGTATTATTGCTCATTTAGAAATCGATTGTAATTATTATTTTTAGTACCCATTTAAAAACTTACAATTATGAAACCATTTGAATTTACAGTCGTAAACCCGGTTAATGGCTCACGTGGCAGAATTACCGTTAATGAGATTAATCAAAGATTGGCTTTAAAAGAAGCTAACAGAAAAGCAAAACATAATAATTTGATTTTAGTTTATTAGTTAGTTGATCCCTCAATCTAATTTAATTAGCATTGGTTTGCGACCAGTTGAGGGACTAAATTTAAAGTTATGGGAAACATATTTTGGCTTTATAAATCTGTAGCAGAATTACGGCCTATTAATCCAGTTGCTTTTGAAAATATACTTATCTCTAATAACCAATATATGGTTGGTAGGGTTTGTATTTATAAGAAAGCCCATCTGATCGAATGTAATAAAACATTTAAAATAATTTCAAACTAAAAAATTATGAAAACTAAAAAACAAGTATTAGAAGAAAACAGCGAGTATAAAACACTTATAAACGCTGTAGTTAACAGGATAGGATTAGGTTCTATCCCTGATATTAACAAACATGGTATTGGTGGTGGGTTTAATGGGTTTATTTATTATGTCGATACCCATAAATTTGCCATGCGCCACAGAAAATTAATAATTTTATTGTTGAAGCAAATGGCTGACTCATTAGGCGAAGAAATTGTTTCAATGGTATCTGGTTTTGGAGTGTTTAGAACTCACAAAATGGACAATGACGATAGACAGGAACTATATAAATATTTAGGTTTTGGTAAATGTGAACAATCTTCAATTACTAATCTTATGGCTTGGTTCGCAGCCGAAGAAGTATGTCGGATGTTTGATGAGTAGTTTGCCTGATGAGATTTTAATAATCGAAATGCTATAGAAATATAGCATAGCAAACAAAAATATTATGAGATACGTAATTTATACAAAAAAAGACGAGGATACTTTGCTTTGTTCAATTAGTGAAGATACTTCCAAATTACCTGGTTATCCTTTAGGTATTGATTACACTGATTGTAATAATGCCCATATAATTAAATGGACAGCGCATATACTTATGGTATTTAACTTTAGTCATAATACAGCATTTAAAACTATAGAAATTTTATTTATAAATTAAAATTATGAAAATACTATTCTATTTTTTACTGACAATATTAATTATTGTTTATACAATAAGTTATTGTTTACGCCCATATATTTGGGACATGAAACTAAAAGACTTTATTTATGAATCTATAATGAAGGGATAAAAATGACTACAATAATTGATTACTCAGAAAAAGCCATTGCCGTAACTGGTGACACAATTCAATTTAAAGATGAGTTTAGAAAACTTCATGGCAAATGGAACTACAATCTAAAATGCGGAATGGGTTGGATATTATCTAAGAAGTACGAAGCTGATGTTAGGTTAATAATTGGGCAACAAAAAATTGAACCGGTTATTAAACCTGTAGAAAAATTAATTAAACAAAAGGTAAAAAGGACTAGCCCTATAGGAGTTAAAAAAGAAGCCCTTCTATTGCTTAAAAACCAACCAGCTTGTTTTGATGAGGCTGTAATACATTTCTTTTTAAAAGGAGGCAAGGTTAAAACAGCCCAACTAATTAACGAACTCGGATACAAAAGTTATAAGGATGTCAAACCGTTCTTTGGCTTTTATGCTGCTAATGGCTGTAGCATTGATCTGCTATATGAACAACCAGAATTTACCGGGGTTAGATATGTCAATTATACAGGCAGAGATTTTGTTGATTCTGTCATCAGTGTTATCCTTAGTTATCCAGGTAAAGGCGCAATGGCTGATAGGCTTATTAAGTTAAACCAGCACGAACAGGAAATTGAAGAATGGAATTACCAATACGATAATAAATTCGCTTGTCAATTATGAGAACAGAAAAGGATATTATTAAGGAGACTGCCCATTTAAAACATGAAAGGAAATTGCATAAAAATAAATTAGCACAAGAAATAAATGGGCAATCTAAAATGTTTGAAGATAAACCTATATTTACTCAACAAACATTATTTGAGATTAAGATAGATTCCAGTATTGCAAATATTTACTCAATCCTAACCCAATATGATAATAATATTTATCGGTTATTAATCGAATTAAATATTATCAGGAAAAGAAAACCAGTTAATCAATTAAAAATATTTTAATATGGAACGCATTCAAAATATATACGAAGAAAAAATGTTAAGCATGGGGCAATTTAAAAGTGGGCAGTTGAACAAATGTCTATTTAACCCAAAATTATTGAGGACTATATACTATTATTACTATTTTGCATTTAATAAAAGCTATTTCCCTATTAAAATTATCATAAATTAATTTGTATTTAACCCTTTTCTAATATACTTTTACCGCTTGTTATGCGTATGTGCTTATTTTTAACAATGTAAAATATAAACAATGAAAACAATTACAGAAGCAGCAATTGAAGCAGACAATAAGTTAATAACAAAATTAACTGATAAAGAGATAGAAGCAATGTCTCCAAGCGATAATTACATTTTAGGATTTAATAATGGTTGCGATTTTATTCAAACGTGGATTGACGCAAATATTGAACTACCAACAAAAGATGAACTTGTTTTAATAAAATTAACTAAAGCAGCATGGACATTAAATAAATACTCTGTTGCTTACTTAGATAGCTCATATCCTAATAAAAACGTATGGATATTAGAAAATAGACATTGCACACACCATACAGAGGCGGTGAATAATATTATTACGCACTGGAGACCAATAGAACGTATTTAGCATTACGCACACGTTAAATGTTTGTGCAGTTGGGGAATAGAAAACTACTACACTATCAAAATACACAAAATTATGAACAACGAACAGGACTTGAATAAACCACATAGCCAGCAATTAAATATAGCTGGTGTTAGCGGTTGTTTATTACCTACAAAATCAATTATTGACAAGGTGATTATTGAAGAGTATATAAATATGTACGGAACAAATTATGATGAATATAGCTTGGAAAATGCAAGGAAAGGTGCATTAATAATTGTTGAGTGGATTTTAAATATCGGGTAGCTTACGCCCCCTAAGAACTGCGCATGATAGTTTCCCATCACGCAGCTCGGGCATTTCTAAAAGGGCTGCGTTTGCAGTCCTCCGGTTGTATGCGCCATAAATTTAACAAAGTTTTATTGGTTTCTGATAATTTCTTCAATATTGTGCATTGCTGCTTAGTCCTCAAAGATTTCACCTTTAATTCTTTGTACCGTTGTTTAAAATATCCCTCGTGTCCTTTGTCAAACGGGTTTGACAAAGATTTGACTTTTACATGCCTCAAAATAGGAATGTAACCTAACCGGAATATCTTGTTTATCCGTACTTTTGTTTTCGCAAAAGGTCTTACGGATGCAAACGTACAGAGTTCACCACTTGCCGAGAAGTATTTTTCCCTGATCCATTTCCATGGTTTGTTCGGGTGACGGTGCTTGCACCATTTGCCCAGTAAATACCATAGGTAGTAGTCAATTGCCTTGAATATCTCTTTCGATACTATATGCTTGTGATAGTTTGACCAACCCCTGAGTAGCGAGTTAAGCTGGTATATTAGCTCGTGTGTTTTCGCTCCCATGTTTTGGAATACTATTTGTCGCAATTTGTATTTGAATTCCTTTACCGATCTTTCTGATGGTTTTATTAATAGTTTGCCATCTGTGTACCGGCGGGTATTCTGCGAGAGAAAGTCAAAGCCATCGCTAATATGGGTGATTTTTGTTTTCTCATCCGACAGGGTTAGTCCCCGCTCGGCAAGGAATTGCCTGATTAATGGCAGTATTTCCTTTTCGATTGTTTCTTTGGAATGAGATGTAACTATGAAATCATCGGCATAGCGGATGTAATTGACCCCTTTACATTTGATTTTCGGGAAACGTTTCCTGAGCATTCGCCCCAAGCCGTCTAATGTCAGGTTCATCAAAGTTGGCGAGATAATGCCCCCTTGTGGTGTTCCTGCTATGGTAGGATGCTTGGTTTGCTTTTCGATATATCCGGCTTTTAACCATTTTCGCAATATTTGCCTGTCTATAAGAACATGTTCCAATAGCCAGTCATGGCTAATGTTATCAAAACAGCCCTTGATGTCGGCTTCCAGTATCCATTGTGCGCTCGTTTTCTGTGCAAGGCAATTGAATACCTGTTCAATAGCGTCCCTGCATGCACGATACCGGCGAAACCCATACGAGTTTGGGTCGGCCTTTGTTTCTGCTACGGGTTCTAATGCCAGTAAATACAATGCTTGCATGGCGCGGTCTTTCATCGTGGGGATACCGAGCGGACGTAATTTGCCGTTTCGTTTGCGGATATATACCCTCCTGAGTGGTAAAGGCTTGTAGCCCCTGCGGCGTAGTGTTTTTGCAGACGGGATTAAGTCTGTTTTGATGTCCCATACTACATTGTCAACGCCCGGGGTTTTCCCGCCTTTGTTGGTTATTACCCTGAAAACTGCAACTAATTTTGCATAATAAGAATTGACTAACAGCCACATCAATGATTTGGCTTTGTTAAACTTGCCTTCGCATACAGCCTTTGCAATACGGACTTGCAGTTTCCGAACGTTACGGTGTATTTTATTCCAATTTAATGCCATACATTCGTTGCGTTTTCAGATGCTCACCATGCCTTACGGCAAGGTTCTGAAGCAATTTCTGAATTTACGAAAATTCTATAAGCCTTCTTACAAAGAAACACCAGTCGGACGTGGGCTCTCTTTCGAGCGGGGCTAATACTGAACCCCTATCCATCTCATTACAAGATGGCATTTGCTTTTTCCGACATCTTACTCCGGCATGCTTGCGGAATGCCTTGCGGTTATCCTTACCACGTCTTACGTCATGCGCTGCATGGTAGCATACACGGGTTACCCTGTTGCCTGTTTCAGAATTAGCGAACGGTTTAGGTTGGTTCTATCCACCGGTGGAATATAGTCCGTGTGTGTTTTAGCAGCAACAAGCCACAGCCATACCACTTACCATTTTGGTCAGAGTGTATCATCTTCCTTTTTACTCACAAGTTTAATTGTGTTCAGCGGTGTTCGTGAACGCTTCGCTTAGTTCACTCAGCCCGTTTAACGGCGGGTTGTACAAACCTTCAATTAATTTAACCATGCCGTTCTACCTTAGCCCTTCAATCGTTTTGGGAAGCAACGAAGGCGGTACCTTTCTCACGAATTTCAAGCCCTCACGTTGGCAACTCGTGCCGTGATTAGGAACATTGTCCCGGAAGCTTCGCCCGACAATGGCTTCACCATACATCAGACGTCCCGGTAAGGTACTATTGACGGAACAATAGGATTAATCAGTGTCTCAAAGAACAAGTTAATCAATCTAAAACAGACCTTTGCAGGTCGCACAACCGCTAACGGTCGAGGCTATATTTTAGTAAGGGAATACGTGAGCAGTTATTATCAAACTACACTAAACTACCTAGCGAGAACCGCACTTGAATAACAGCCGAAACCCTTATTGAATATAGCCTTTGTTAGCTGCTGCCATATTTTTTAAAATTATTTTCATTTATTTTGATAAACGTATTGCATATATCAAAACTTTACTTTATTTTTACACTCATAATCTAATACATAAAATTATGAAAGCTCAAAAATTAATCGCAGAATACAGAACTAAGATTTCTGCCTGTGAAAAAACAATCGAATCTTTAACAATAAGTATTCGTGAAGCAAGAAAAAATAATGAATCAGAAGGTGTAATTGACGATTTGTACTCTGACAAAAAAACAGAAAATGCAAAAATGCAGTTAATGATTCAGTTTTGTAAAGACATTGAAGATATAGCCTAATGGCAAGCGGCGGCAAAAGAAAAGGGGCTGGCAGACCAAAAGCCTCCCCTACAAAAAACATAACATTTCGGGTACCTATTATTTGGATTCCCGAAATAAAAAAACTGGTAAAAGAACGAATGACCGAGCTGCGTAATGGTTGCAGCTAACTTTCTGCTAACCGCACAAAATGCATTACAAAAATGGCTTATAAAACTAAAGTTGAATCCATTAGGCTTAATGAATTGCAAATAGAAAAATTTGCATGGTTAAAATCAAAAAGAATAAATCATGATGCAATAATCAGAAGGGCTTTTGATGAGTATTTTGAAAAAGAATATGGGAAGTATTTTAAATCACAAGTAAAATTGCCATTTTAAACTTTATTATTATGAATGATCTAATAATTAGAATTATATTTGCTATATTAACTATTTTATCTTTAATTTGGTTAATGTGTAGCCCATTTGAAAGATTAAACAATAAGTATAAATGTTTTAAAAAATAAAAATTATGGATACTAAAAAATTAATCAAACAATTCTGCAAAGAAAATAATCTTACTGAAAATCAATTTTATGTAAAAAGCACATGAATGCGAAAAAGATGTAGAACGGAGGCGGTCTTTTAATGGCTACTAACGATTTGTATATGGTGTCGGGCGGGATTTTGGCTAACGGTTTTAATGCGAGGTGCGCACCTCAATTTATTAACCCGCTTATCACGGGACACAGAAACCCGCCTGCACTATATACTTTGTTAGCCGTATGTACTTATTTATCAACAATTTAAAATTTATAAAAATGGAAAATGCAAAACAAGAATTACTCGAAGCTATTGAAGGAAAATCAAAGCTAAAATGTGCCACTATTCAGTTAGGTGATTATAGAGTGCAAAAAGTTATAAAATTAAAAGTTGGATATTCTGAAATAGAGTACAATGACTTTTTAAAAGAATTAGATTTTAAATATGATTCAGGATTTGGAGGTCAACAATTATTCGGAACGCTTTGGCATGAAGATGGAACATGGCAAGAAAGAGGTGAATATGACGGTTCTGAATGGTGGAATCATAATCAACTTCCAGAAATACCATCGGAGCTTTTATAATTGGTGGTAACATTGAGTGTATGTGTAGTGCAGCCTTGCATATACTTTCAATTTACAACTAACTTATTGGCGGCATTACATATACACTGTGTTATAAAACGTTTTGAGCTATGGCAGTATCAAAGAAAAATAGAGAATTAATATTTAAAAAATATAATGGCAAATGCGCTTATTGTGGCTGTGACTTGCAAAAAGGATGGCATGTTGACGAATTGTTACCAGTAAGAAGGAACTTTGAATACAATAAAAACACTGGTAATTTTAAAAGTATAGGAACTTGCTTGCATCCAGAAAGATTTAATATTGACAACCAAATGCCAGCCTGCCAAAGTTGCAACATAAATAAACACTCTATGAGCTTGGAAGAATTTAGAAATCTAATATCAGGATTTATGAAGCACTTAAATGAGCTTAATACTCAATACAAAATTGCTAAGAGATATGGATTGGTAAATGAAACAATAAAACCGATAGTGTTCCATTTCGAGCGTGTGTCGGCAAATGTTTTATAACGTTTTGCAGCTACCAGAAGGGCGGGAATACAAATAACGAAATTATCAATTTAAAACAAATAATAATATGAGAACAAAATTTGCAAACTTACTGAAACCAGCATTGCTTATAGGTGCGGTTATGCAACGTTTATTTATTTTTAAAATAAGCATATTAGATATATGGTTAAATCCACGATTTGCTTGGATAGGATTTCAAATATTAACATTTGATAATATGGAAAAGGAACGGTCATTATTTGCAATAGTTTATCACAACTTCGATAGGCGACTGTTTATTAATGTATTATTCTTTAACAAGCAATGGTTCTTTTAATGTTGCATAACGGTCGAGGGTTTGCTCCGTTGGCGATTATTAAGTACAAATTTAACACGTAAAAACTAAAATATGAAAACAGATAAATTATTATGCGAGAGCGTAACCGCCAATGGAATAAACCCTTTGTTACCTGCTTTTATTGTAAAAGGGTATAATTTGTCTAAAGATTACGGACTGCTTTGGCGATTAATCCAAGATGGACACCGTATTGTTGGGTGGGTTCTTAAATCAACAGAATATAAAGACCCGATTTACGATGTTGTTGAAATTAAAATGAATAAACACACAAAAGAATATATGATGGGTACAAGAGGAATTGGGTATGAAGGATTTAAAAATACTCTTTCTGATTTCAAAGGTAATTGCAGATATTGGTCACTTAGTTTTATCGTTCCTGATAATTGCAGGTAACGTTTGAGGCTAACCGCATGTAGCGGTATTTGAAACACTTAACAATCAAAATACAACGAATATGAATACAACGAACAAAACTTCGCAAACCACTGAACCCGCTATTGCGGTTGAGCCTGTGTTACCTGCCGTTACTTCTGATTTATATCGGACAGCTTTAAAATCCGATGGTAGTTGGGTAAATGAGTGCGTATGCAGGGATTGCGCAATTAAAATTCACAATGATAAAAACTCTGAATTAGTAGTATACTTTGATAAATACGCAACATTCAATTTTGACGGCTCGCAGGATGAAGAAGGAAGATTAGAAGGCGTTGATGAAGATTATGACGAAGAATTGCAAATAGAAACCTGCTCTATTTGTGGAGACGATATTCCAAGAGGTGAAAAAAATGGGGATTATGAATTTGAAATAACTGTAGGTATCGAATCTTGTTAATGGCAGGTAACGGTTCGTATATGAAAAGTAGCCATGCACGAACCTTGCAATTAAACAGTAAGCTATCTGGCTATGTTTTATATACGGTGTTGTGCGTATGTGCTTTATTATCAAATTTTAAAACGAATTATATGACAAACAAAGACTTAATAGAAATTGGATTCAAAAAGATTCCGCATTTCACAATAGCAAATTCAGTTATTTATCCACTTGGCAGACATAGATTATTATCTGCTGGATGCGTTGGAACGCCAAATGAAATGCTTTGGATTTGCGAAACTGATAACCAAAATGAAACTAAAATAACTGATTTAGTTTGCATCCACAATTGGGATTATGACGGTACTTTGACTATCGAAAAAGTAAAAACGCTAATTAATACTATCTGAGGTGGTGCTTCTTAGCATTACGCACAACGGCTGACGCTATACGAAGGTGGGGATAAAAAGTGCTGAACCCCGACTTACCATAAAAGTAAATTAGAAGTGCTACTGTACAAATTTGGCACACAGCCCCACTTTTGTATAGCGTATGTTATAGGCTGTTAAAAAAGAATTTTATGACAACTGTTAAAGAACTTAGAGAATTACTTGAAACAATGCCTGATGATTATGAAGTGGTTATTTATCCGAAATATTCATCCGATAAAGTTGATGGATATAGAAAACACAGATTTAGAATTGACCAAGTTTGTGAGCAAGAACCGTATGCTATGTCAATTAAAGATGATGACGAAAAATTAAAAACTTATTTTGGTGGTAAAGACTATGAAGAATATGAGGTAAATAACCACGTAGCTATTCTTTTTTAATTGCCTATAACGTTGAAGCTATGCGTAGTGCGGGATTACGTGGCACACACTATCAAACTACACAAAGCCTACGAGCGAGGCAGGACGCTCGAATTTAGTAATAAACCCGCATTACGTATGAGCGGGTGTTATAAAACGGCTTTATTATGAAAACTTATGTATTGACAGTTTCAAAAACATTCCCGAAAACTCATATAAAATCGGGACAAAATACAGATTTTGTTAGGCAAATAACAAAAGTATTTACAAACGAAAATACCAAAATACATACCATAAGGGCAAATTATGACTTATGGGAAAAACGAGCAAAAGAAATAAACGAAGGCAAAGCAATTTTATCAATTAGATATTGGAGCGAGAAACCTTATAATTCAAAACAAGTTGAAATTTGCAGACTTGAAAAAATAGGAGTTCAAAAACTTGTTTTCAAAGAATATAAATTATTAGGAGAAATTGCAATTGTTCCAGATAGGGATGTTTTTCATTCATATACAATTGCTGATATTGCTAAAAATGATGGATTATCATTTGAGGATTTTAAAGAATGGTTTAAAAAATATGACCTAAATAATCCAATGGTAATTATTCACTTTACGCAGTACCGCTATTAAGCTGTTTTATAACGTCCGCAGGTATGTTTAGTGCCTGATTAAATAATAATAATTTTAAATAATAAATAAAATGACAAAGAAAGCAGAAAATTCAAAACACGCAGAAACACAGGCATTAAATATACCTGTTGTTATGCCCCGTTTATTTGCTATTACAGCACAAGAAGGGTGGAATGAAATGTTTTGGGATAAAGAAAAAGCCCAACACAAAATTGATACACAATACAAAAAAGATTTTCCGAATGATGAATTTTGGGTTGAAGAAGTTAATGTCTCTTAAATGGGGCATAACGGTCGAGGCTATGAAATCGTAGCGGAGTACGAAGCGATAACCTTTCGCACCGCACAAAGCTACATCTGAGCCACAACATTATAAGTTTGCACTGCAACCGCTATGTTTTATAGCCTTTGTTATATGCTGCTTTTCAGTTAGTTATAATTTATTTTCACTTTTATTGAAAAATAATTGAATAAATCTATTGT
>Ga0172381_10000671_pt1 | contig 41469 bp, 36 predicted proteins | sample Leawel6488metaG_FD_119754 | JGI IMG/M metagenome (GOLD analysis project Ga0172381, IMG submission 119754) | Leachate microbial communities from a municipal landfill in Southern Ontario, Canada - Leachate well 64-88 metaG | ecosystem: Engineered > Solid waste > Landfill > Unclassified | place... | reverse complement strand
GGAGTATAAGTAACAGCCTTCAGCATCACCATGAAAAGTATCAAGCATGGTTTTGGCTTGCATAAAGGTAAAGGTGGCAGAATCGCAAATAGAAGGATTGACATCACCATATTCTCCAAACTGGAGAAGATCAAAGATTTTGGTTGAGGGATCGGTTTTCATATATTTGATTATGTTTTGTGAGAAATTCTTTTAGGCTATTATTTCTATTGCAAAATTAACACTTTGGCCTGAATATTTATCAATTCCCTTCTTATTAAAGGCCCAAGGGCCCCTTTCCCGAAAATCGCGCGAAAACGTCAGGAATCACTGAAAAAGAGACCAGGAATCAGGCGCATTAGAAAGCCTTCTTTTTCTGCATACACTATTTTTTGCTAATTTCGCAGATTCTAACACTGAAAAAAATGAATTATGATATAATCGTGGTTGGTAGTGGCCCAGGTGGTTATGTCGCTGCCATCCGCGCTGCCCAATTGGGTTTTAAAGTAGGAGTAGTTGAACGTGCCGAATTAGGAGGGATCTGTCTCAACTGGGGTTGCATCCCAACTAAGGCATTGTTAAAAAGCGCTTCTGTGTTTCAATATTTTCAACATACCGCGGAATACGGGATAATTGCCGGTGAAGCAACTCCTGATTTCGGCGCCATTATAAAAAGGAGCCGTTCCGTTGCAGAGTCCATGAGTAAAGGCATTCAGTTTTTATTCAAGAAGAACAATATTGAAATTATCAGCGGATCCGGAAAACTGATCCCCGGGAAAAAAGTAGCTGTCACTGATGCTGGCGGGATGATAACCACTATTGAAGCTGATCATATCATTCTCGCCACGGGCGCCCGTTCCCGGGAAATACCCATCCTCAGGCAGGATGGAAAAAAGATCATCGGCTATCGCGAAGCCATGACCCTTCCGGACCAACCAAAGACCATGGTGGTTGTTGGATCGGGTGCAATCGGTTCTGAATTTGCATGGTTTTATCAATCTATCGGCACCAAAGTCACCCTGATCGAAGTTCTCCCTAATATTGTTCCAGTTGAGGATGAAGAGGTGTCCAAAACGCTTGAACGTTCCTTTAAGAAAGCCGGAATGAGAGTAATGACAGGCATTTCCGTCGAATCTGCCGATACTTCGGGCGAGCATTGTAAAGTAACCGTCAAAACAAAAAAAGGAGAAGAAATAATCGAATGTGATATCGTTCTTTCTGCTGTCGGGGTCAACGCCAACATTGAGGGCATCGGCCTCGAAGAAACAGGTATTGTTACTGAACGCGGTAAGGTTGTAACCGATGATTTTTACAGGACTAATATCGAAGGGTATTATGCCATCGGTGATATCGTGAAAAGCCCGGCGCTTGCTCATGTGGCTTCTCATGAAGGAATTATCTGCGTTGAAAAAATTGCCGGAAAAAATGTTGAACCATTAGATTATGGCAATATTCCCGGATGCACCTATACCCATCCTGAAATTGCCTCCGTTGGGATGACTGAAAAAGCAGCGATTGAAGCAGGACATGAGATAAAAGTCGGAAAGTTTCCTTTTACGGCGTCAGGGAAAGCTACCGCATCAGGTTCAAGAGAAGGATTTGTTAAAGTCATTTTTGATGCAAAATCCGGAAAATGGCTGGGAGCCCATTTGATCGGAGAAAATGTTACGGAGATGATCGCAGAAGTGGTCGTGGCCCGAAAACTGGAAACGACAGGAAAAGGGATCATCGAGGCGGTCCATCCCCATCCTACCATGAGTGAGGCTATCATGGAAGCAGTAGCACAGGCTTATGGTGAATGTGTGCATCTATAAAATAGTAAAATAACGAGAATAAAAAAATGGAAATTATTAAGACTCCCCTGGATGGGTTATTGATCGTCAAGCCGGATGTATTTGAAGATAAGCGGGGATATTTTTTTGAATCCTTTAACACCGACAAGTTCCGGCATCTGGGATTGGCGTTGCATTTTATGCAGGATAATGAATCAAAGTCAAAAAGAGGAGTTTTGCGGGGACTTCATTTTCAGGCGCCTCCTTTTGCCCAGGGAAAACTGGTCCGGGTCATGCGGGGAGCGGTGATGGATGTCGCAGTCGATATCCGGAAAGATTCTCCGACATACGGAAAATGGGAATCCATTGTCCTCACCGGCGCCAACAAACTAATGTACTGGATACCGGAAGGTTTTGCTCATGGTTTCGTCACGCTGGAAGATGATACTATCTTTTTTTACAAGTGTACCAACATATATAATAAAAGTTCCGAGGGCAGCATCCTATGGTGCGACAGGGACCTGAACATCAACTGGGGAATTGATAATCCGGTAGTTTCGGAGAAAGATAAAGTTTCTCCCCGGTTCAAAGAATTTGTCAGCCCATTTTAAAAGGATGGTTAATCCGGTCAACTGCAGTTGTGTTTAAGATGAACAGAATGAATAAAGGAATGTTTTTTATCGTGGGGCTTGCAACCGGCATCCTTGTCCTGGTATCCATTTATGCCATTGTGGATGTAACAACACCAGACCAGGAATACAAGATGCTCTTTTACAGGAACACAAAAGTATTGACGCCTGAAATACCTGCAAGCGCGAGTTTCGCCGGAGAAGCTGTTCCGTTGGACTTGTATTATGTAAGGGAAGCTTTTGACCGGGAAATCATGGCGTCCACTTTCATGCATTCCTCATCGATCATGATGTTCAAACGGGCCAACCGCTGGTTTCCTGTCATTGAGCCAATTCTGAAAAAAAATGGAATTCCGGATGATTTCAAATACCTGGTATTGGCGGAAAGCAATCTTGTCAATGTGGTCTCTTCTGCCGGCGCTGAAGGTTACTGGCAATTCATGAAAGCTACCGGACAGAAATACGGATTAGAGATCAATGACTATGTCGATGAAAGATACCACATGCAAAAAGCCACTGAAGCGGCTTGTAAATACCTGAAGGAAGCTAATCGGATTTTTAAAAACTGGACTGTGACTGCAGCCTCCTATAACCGTGGAATGGATGGCTTGGGAAAAGCGTTGGAAAAACAGAAAGTAAACAGTTTTTATGATCTTTACCTGAACGAAGAAACCTCACGCTATATATACCGGATTCTTGCCATCAAGGAAGTTTATTTGCATCCTGCCAGGTATGGATTTTATCTGCTTGAACGCGATTTTTACTCTCCGATTGTTACACGAAATGTGGAGATTGACAGCTCCATTCAGGATATTCCTGCTTTTGCCAAAAAAGTGTCTTTGAATTACAGGATTTTACGGGAACTGAACCCATGGATTCAAAACTATTCACTTCCCAACAAATCCGGTAAAAAATATATATTTCTTGTCCCTTCCGAAAATGCCGTGAATACAAACTTTTTCCTGAAAAAAATCCAACCCGGAAATACTTTTTTCCATGACACCCTGACCATAAAAGAAATTAACTGAAATTACTGCATTTTTAAACAACTGTGGAAGAGAATCTGGAAGTCTTCGGAGCGAGGGTACATAACCTTAAGGACATTGATGTTGTTATTCCGCGAAACAAGCTGGTGGTTTTTACCGGTTTGAGTGGAAGCGGGAAATCCTCGCTGGCTTTTGATACCATTTATGCCGAAGGCCAGCGCAGGTATATGGAAACATTTTCATCCTATGCCCGCCAGTTTATCGGCAATCTTGAAAGGCCCGATGTTGATAAAATCAACGGGTTAAGCCCTGTCATTGCCATAGAGCAAAAATCGACCAACCGGAACCCAAGATCTACCGTGGGAACGATCACGGAGATCTATGATTTCATGAGACTGCTGTTTGCCCGCATTGCCAACGCCTATTCTTATTCAACTGGCGAAAAAATGGTAAGGTACAGTGAACAACAAATCGTGGATCTGATCCTTAGCAATTACCTTGATCATACCATCCTGCTGCTTGCCCCTGTGGTTAAAGGAAGAAAAGGCCATTACCGGGAACTTTTTGAACAAATCCGTAAACAAGGATTCCTGAATGTCAGAATTGATGGGGAGAAAAGGGAAATCGAACACGGGTTGCAGGTAGATCGGTATAAAATTCATGACATCGAGATCGTTATCGATCAGATAAAGGTGACAGAGGAATCAAAAACGAGGTTGTCGGGTTCTGTTAATCTGGCCATGAAACATGGTAAAGATGTTATCATGGTATGGGATCCGGAAAATGGATCAATACGCCATCTCGGCCGGAAACTGATGTGCCCCACTACCGGGATATCATATAATGAACCGGAGCCCAATACTTTTTCATTTAATTCGCCTTATGGCGCCTGTCCAAGATGTAATGGTTTGGGCGCCATTTCAGAAATCGATATTAACAAGATCATTCCTGATCCCGCCAAATCGATCAAAAAAGGAGGTATTGTCCCTATCGGCGAGTATAAAAATTCATGGATCTTTAAACAGATAGAAGCGATTGGTGAAAAATATGATTTTGACCTGAATACCCCGATCGGAGAAATCCCTGAACAAGCCATCAACATCATCTTATATGGTTCGGACGAAACTTTCAGGGTTAAAAATGACTACCTGGGGGTTACCTCTACTTACGCTTTAAACTTTGAAGGGATTGTCAGTTTCATCAATTCACAACATGCTGAAGCGGCTCCAGCCGGAATCATGAAATGGGTAGGTAGTTTCATGAATAAAATGATCTGTCCTGAATGTAAAGGGGCCCGGTTGAAAAAGGAATCCTTATTTTTCCTGGTGGGTGATAAAAATATCGCAGAACTGGCTGACTTTGATCTGGTCAAATTATCCCAGTGGTTCGATCGGATAAATGAATCGTTGGATGAACGCCAACGGGCCATTTCCTGGGAAATTATCAGGGAGATCCGGAACCGTATCCAGTTTATATTGGATGTAGGTATCGGTTATCTTACCTTGAACCGGCCTGCCCGGAGCCTTTCCGGCGGTGAAAGCCAGCGGATCAGGTTAGCTACCCAGATCGGATCCCAACTGGTTGGCGTTCTTTATATTCTTGATGAACCCAGCATCGGGCTGCATCAACATGACAATATACGGCTCATCCGTTCACTGAAACAACTGCGTGATACCGGTAACTCGGTCATCGTTGTGGAACACGACCAGGAGACCATCCTTGCTGCCGATTATGTGATCGATATCGGCCCCGGCGCTGGATTGCACGGAGGCCGGATCGTGGCGCATGGGACGCCAGCGGAAATTGCTCAAACCGATCAGCTGACGGGACTTTATCTGAGCGGAAAACGAAAGATTAAAATACCCGAATCGCGTAGGACAGGGAATGGGAAATTTTTGATCCTCCGGGGCGCTACCGGAAATAACCTCCGGCAAGTCGATCTGAAGCTTCCCCTTGGGAAACTGATTTGCATTACCGGTTTGTCGGGTAGTGGTAAATCTACGCTGATCAACGAAACCCTTTATCCTATCCTCAGCCAGCGCTTTTACCGTTCCAATCAAAAGCCGCTTCCCTATGACTCCATCGATGGCATAAAAAACATCGACAAGGTTATTGAGATTGACCAGTCCCCCATCGGAAGGACTCCCCGGTCAAACCCGGCTACTTACACCAAAGTTTTTGACGAAATCAGAAAATTGTTCACAGGGCTTCCCGAATCAAAAATTCGGGGCTATCTCCCAGGACGGTTTTCATTCAACGTCAGGGGAGGTCGTTGTGAAACCTGCAAAGGCGCGGGGATCAGGGTAATAGAGATGAATTTCCTTCCCGATGTTTATGTTTTATGTGAAAGCTGCCATGGAAAACGCTATAACCGTGAAACGCTGGAAGTCAGGTACAAAGGAAAGTCCATCAATGACATTCTTAATATGACCATTGAGCAGGCCGTTGAATTTTTCGAAAACATCCCGTTCATCGTACATAAGATCAAAACCTTGCATGAAGTTGGCCTGGGATATATCACCCTGGGTCAACAATCAACCACCCTTTCGGGGGGAGAAGCCCAACGGGTCAAGCTGGCTACAGAACTGTCTAAAACAGATACCGGCAATACGCTGTATATTCTGGATGAACCCACGACGGGATTGCATTTTGAGGATGTAAAAGTATTGTTATCGGTCCTGAATAAACTGGTTGATAAAGGGAATACCGTATTGGTCATCGAGCACAATATGGAAGTGATCAAAGTGGCTGATTATATTTTTGATCTTGGCCCGGAAGGTGGCGACCGTGGCGGGACGATCGTAGTTGAAGGGACGCCGGAGCAAGTCGCAAAGCATCCTACCAGCTATACAGCCGAGCATCTTCGGCCTATCATGAATTTTAAATAAAAGAATTTGAAATTTCAGGATAACGGGCTGAAGCCGTTGTTCTTTTATCTATTTTTGATCTTTCATTGACAAATACTTTTGTTGATCAATACTAAAAATTACCCGGAAACACCGTATATTCACTAAGCTGATACAGGAATTTTATCATGGAATCATCAGAAATTGCCAAGACCCTCGAACAGATCCAGCCACAAACATGGTCGGAGACAATCAGTTATGACACCTGGGAAATTTTCAAAGTAATGTCAGAATTGGTGGAGGGTTTTGAAAAACTCGCCCGGATCGGGCCCTGTGTATCAATCTTCGGATCAGCAAGGACAAAAGAAAACAACCGGTACTACCATCTTGCCGAAGAGATTGCTTACCTGCTTACCAAGGCGGGTTTTGGCATTATCACGGGAGGTGGGCCGGGTATTATGGAGGCAGCCAATAAAGGGGCCCATTTTGCCGGTGGCAAATCGGTTGGTTTAAACATCAACCTTCCTTTTGAACAAAATCCAAATCCTTTCGTCGACCGGACTAAACTTTTGAATTTCAATTATTTTTATGTCCGGAAAACCATGTTCATGAGGTATTCCATGGGTTTTGTCGCCATGCCGGGAGGTTTTGGGACACTGGATGAACTCACCGAAGCAATTACCCTGATACAAACCCATAAGCTGGTTCGTTTTCCGATTGTTTTAGTGGTTAAAGATTACTGGGAAGGATTGATCGAATGGATTAAAAGTACGGTTATGAAGGAGCAAAACATCGCTGCTGAAGATCTTGACATATTCAAAGTGGTTAATACCCCGCATGAAGTTGTTAAAGCAATCACCGAATTTTATAAGACATACGCCTTGAAACCCAACTTCTAAAGCTATCGTATATTTGACTATTTTTGTATCCAAATAACCCTGAATGCCTAAAAGAAAGATAAAATCCCCTGAAGGGGCCCTGACCGGGTCAATCATCGGGGCCATACTTGATAAAAAAGGAAAACTTCCGGTTGTAATTGACTTTTCGAAACTTAAGATAGCGGTTTGCGATGCTTTTATTATTTGTCATGGGACTTCACGGACCCAGATTGAAGCCATTGCAGATCATGTAATGGATGAAGTAAAGAAAACAACAGGAATGAATCCCTGGCACCGGGAAGGTTTTGAAAACGCGGAATGGATTTTGATTGACTATGGCGATGTTGTAGTTCACATTTTTCAGGAAGACCGGCGAAAATTCTATAATTTAGAACAGTTGTGGGCTGACGCTGAGATCACCAAGATCGATTCAAAAGAATAAAGGCACTCATCATCAAAACCGGAACCAGACAGAATGGCAGAAAAAGGAAAGAATTTCGTACCTCCCAAAGGCAAAAAGTTAAAATTCAGCTTTTACTGGATTTATGTCTTATTAGCTATTGTTTTTATCGCGATCCAGTATTTTAACTATACCAGTCCTGTTAAAGAAGTTACCTGGCCGCGTCTGGAAGAAATGTTGCTGAAACAGGACGTTGATAAGCTCGTCATTGTAAATAAAGAAAAAGCTGAAATATATATCAAAAAGACAAAGTTGCAAAGTGATACCATGTATAAGGAATTCACCAAGCGAAGTTTTGGTTCCTCTACCTCCAGCTCAAATCCTCAGTATTTTTACCAGATCAGTTCTGAAGAAATTTTCCATGGATTGTTAAAAGACACCCGCGATTCGGCCGTTTCGAGGATGAGACGCGATAGTATCCCGGTTGCGCAAATCTTGGAATTTCAGAAACAATATCCGTATCCTCCCGGAAGCGAAACGCGGAAAGATCTTTTCGGGGATATTTTCGGATACCTTTTACCCATTATCATTCTGATCGGGGCATGGTTTCTCATCATGCGTTTCATGAGTAAAGGAGGGGGCGGCGGCGGCGGTCAGATTTTCAATATCGGAAAATCAAAAGCACAACTTTTTGATAAAGACACCAGCGTTAGTGTTACTTTCAATGATGTTGCAGGATTGGAGGAGGCCAAAGTGGAGATCATGGAAATTGTTGATTTCCTTAAAAATCCATCAAAATACACCAACCTTGGGGGAAAAATACCCAAGGGCGCGTTGCTGGTTGGCCCTCCGGGAACCGGGAAAACTTTATTGGCCAAAGCGGTCGCCGGTGAAGCAAAAGTTCCATTTTTTTCCATCTCGGGATCCGATTTCGTGGAAATGTTCGTGGGGGTCGGGGCGTCACGCGTAAGGGACCTTTTCCGCCAGGCTAAAGAAAAAGCGCCCTGTATCATTTTTATTGATGAAATTGATGCCATTGGCCGTGCCAGGGGCCGCAATGCCATCACTGGGGCTAATGATGAACGGGAGAATACGCTGAACCAGCTGCTTACCGAAATGGACGGATTTGGCACCAATGCCGGAGTAATCATTCTCGCGGCCACCAACCGCGCTGATATCCTTGACCGCGCGCTGATGCGGGCCGGAAGGTTTGACCGCCAGATCTCTGTTGAACTTCCTGACCTGGTTGAGCGTAAAGCCATTTTTAAGGTTCACCTGAAACCGCTTAAACTGGATCCGGGACTTGATGTCGATTTTCTGGCCAAACAGACACCTGGCTTTTCAGGCGCTGATATCGCCAATGTTTGTAATGAATCGGCACTGATCGCTGCCCGAAAGAATAAAGTCATCATTGAACGGCAGGATTTTTTAGATGCCATTGACCGTATCATCGGTGGACTCGAAAAGCGGAACAAGATCATTTCATCGCATGAAAAGAAAGTGATCGCTTACCACGAATCAGGACATGCTTCAGTGAGCTGGCTCCTCGAGTACGCCCATCCATTGGTGAAAGTTACTATCGTCCCTCGCGGCAAAGCATTGGGCGCAGCCTGGTACCTCCCTGAAGAAAGGCAGATCACCACTTATGAACAGATGTTCGATGAGATCACTTCCGCGGTCGGAGGCCGCGCGGCTGAAGAAATTTTCTTTGGGAAGGTTTCGACCGGTGCATTAAACGATCTGGAAAAAGTAACCAAACAAGCTTATGCCATTGTTGTTTATTTTGGATTGAACAAGGCCATCGGCAATATCAGCTATTATGATTCTTCGGGCCAGAATGAGTATGCTTTTCAGAAACCATACAGCGAAAAAACAGCCGAAACAATTGATGAAGAGGTGAGAAAAATGGTGGAAGAAGCTTATGAACGGGCCAAAAAAACAATCGCTGAAAATAAAGATAAAGTGGAAAAATTGGCCACCTTACTGTTAGAACGGGAAGTAATTTTCAGAGAAGATCTTGAAGTGATTTTTGGTAAACGACCATGGGAAACTGAGGAAGAAAAGAGACTTAGCGAGTCTCCTGCACCAGCCCTCGCTGAAGCTCCTGCAACAATCCCTGCCCCTGACCAAAAAACACTTCCTCGGACAACTCAGGAAAAACCCGAAAAATCCGAAGGGCCTGATCCCACGCAATCGCAATAAGCGGACAAAACTATGGAAGAAAGCACCGCCCGGGAAAAAATTCTTAAAAAGGTCAGAGATGCCCTGATTGAAAAGACAGAGGCGCCCTATTCGGTCGTTGACCAGGAAGCTTCAGTCTATAAGGAAATCACTGATCCTTTGGATGTTACTTTTGCCGAAGCGCTGGTTAAAGCAGCCGGAAAATTCGTTTACTGTGAGAGCGAAGACGAATTCATCGGAAACCTGAAATCCTTTATCCTGGAAAAAGACTGGGGCGTCCTGTTTTGTAAGGACCCGAAGATACAGCAACTGCTCAAGCAAGGCGGAATACCCTATGAATCGCTCAATGAAGCATTTTTAGAGGCCAGGATCGGAATCACCCGCTGTGAATACCTGATTGCCCGGTTGGGCACCGTTATGGTATCCTCCCGGTTGAGCCCAGGCAGAAAGATCACGGTTTATCCTGAAATCCATCTGATCCTGGGATATTCCTGTCAGCTGATCCCCGACCTCAGACAGGCGCTTATCAATATTAAGAAAAAATATAAAGATCACTACCCATCCATGGTTTCATTGATCACGGGTCCTAGCAGGACAGCAGATATTGAAAAAACCCTGGTTCTGGGGGCTCATGGCCCCAAGGAATTTTATGTATTTTTGATTGATGACAACCGATCCGCAAATCCGTAATTTTTCTAATGAGTAACTTCTGGGCCCGGACCATTACCGGATTATCCATGGTATTTATCCTGCTTGCAGCCATCTATTTCAGCGGATGGGTTTTTGCAGGAATATTCCTTATCATACTTATCCTGGGCCTTTGGGAATTTTATGGGCTGATTGCCAGCGACACCTGCCACCCACAGAAATATTATGGAATGGCAGCAGGCATCATTTTGTATATTCTGAGTACCCTCGTTTATTTACAATCACCCCTGCTTCCTGGCGCTATATGGGTTTTCTTTATCCCTTTTCTCTTGCCTTTACCACTACTTTTTCTTTCCATGATCATCGAGATCTATCGTAAAAAACCAAATCCGCTGATCAATGTTGCAACCACTATTTTTGGCTTTTTATATATAGCGCTCCCCTTCTCCCTGCTTAATATTTTCGGTGGTCCCGAAGTATTGCGTTTTTATGGCTTACCCGTCATCCTGGTCGGATATTTCGCCTTTACCTGGATCTATGATACCGGGGCTTACCTGTATGGAAAACAATTTGGAAAACATAAATTTTTTGAACGGATATCACCTAAGAAAACCTGGGAAGGCACCATTGCCGGAGTGATCATCACCTATCTGGCAGCCACTGGATTCATTTTCCTTGTCCGGGATCTTCCCGCCATCGATTGGCTGGCCCTGGCCACGCTGGTCGTATTGTTCGGTACCCATGGCGATCTGTTTGAATCTTTGATTAAGCGGAGCCTGAACATCAAGGATTCCGGAAAAATTCTTCCTGGCCATGGTGGAATATTAGATCGGTTTGATACCATTTTACTTTCAGCTCCTTTTGTATTTTTGTATTTCTTTTTACGAAACACTTTTTAAAGAATGACTATTCATAAAGAAGGATACAAGACCATCACAATCACTTTTTTATTTGTCGTGGCCATACTGCTGGCTTTTAATCATATTTTTCCAAAACAGACATGGGTCCACTGGGCCCTTTATCTGGTGGGACTTTGGTTTTTTTTCACCATTGTGCGTTTTTTCCGTTCACCCAAAAGGGAGACCAACAAAGGGGAACATGTGATCCTTTGCCCGGCCGATGGGAAAGTAGTCGTCATTGAACGGACCATTGAACCTGAGTATTTAAAAGATGAACGTATCCAGGTTTCCATTTTCATGTCAGCCACCAATGTTCATGTAAACTGGTTCCCGGTTGGCGGAGAGATCGTTTATTACTACTATCATCCTGGATTGCACATGGTAGCCTTTAATCCCAAAGCCTCTCTGGAAAACGAAAGAGCTACCACGGTCATTGAAACATCCGATAACAGAAAAATCCTGGTCAGACAGATAGCGGGAGCCATGGCCCGGAGAATAAAATGTTATCCAAAAGTTGGTGAACCCGTTGTCCAGGGCGAGGAACTGGGATTTATCAAATTCGGTTCCAGGGTGGACCTTCTACTTCCGGTCGACACAAAACTGGAGATCACCCTGAATCAGAAAGTTACCGGGAAACAGACCATCATAGGCCATTTCGCCATATAGAAAATTTATCCTTTCCCTTTCCTGTCCCTTTCACTGCTTTCAAGATTGAGCCGGTTCCGAAAAGTCAAATCCTTCATTTTACCGTGAACGCAAAGACACAAATATATCATATTCAATTATTTAAAATTTTGCACCTTAGCGACTTGGCGGTGAAAAGTAGTTTTCGGAGTGGACTCAAGATTCAAGGGCCCTGTGCAAAAAACAGGTAAGGGGTTGTGCCGCCTGGAAGAATTTAAGCGCCAATTTATTAAAATCATCCTGGTTAATCCATGAATCCTGTAAAGGATATGAGACGAGATAATGCTTGTACTTCAACAACCCGATCTCCGGAAAATCTTTGGGGAAACCCTTTGGAGGCAACTTGGTTTTTTCCATTTCATCGAGCCCATCACAAAATTTTCTCAGCTTTTTATCTTCTAATATTTTCCTGAATTCCGCAATGTTGTAATAGATTTCCTTGCGTATTTTCCTCAGGGCTTCAGGTTCGGGATTATAAACCCCTGCAGACAGAAAGGACTCACCGGGCTGCAGATGGATATAATATCCAGGGCCGGCGCTTTTACGCCCGGAAGAGGCAATCCATGCCCCCATATTAACCTTGTATGGGGATTTGTCCCTTGAAAATCGCATATCCCTGAATATCCGGAACATACAATCCTTCGCTTCGACAAACCGGATGGCCTGATCATATTTAGCCAGATCAGGAAGGATAGAATTGATGAAAGATTCAACTTCTGTTTTTGCATCATCATAAAGGTTTTTATGCTGGTGGAACCATGGACGGTCATTATTTTCCTTCAATTGTTCCAAAAATCCGAGAACATTCTTTTTCATGCAAAATTCTTTTAGCAGTACAAACTTAGATAAATATTATGATGTGATCTTTCATAAGACTGTCTGCTTAAATAAATTTTTCAAAAAAAAGGTGAATCTGATATTACTTTTTACCCTGAAACCGGATAAAGGAGAAAAAAAATGAGAGCCCTGATCATCACATGGATCATATTCTTTTGTCTTTCTGCCAACGTATTTTCCCTGGGGGAACGCATACCTGCAGGTGGCCGGTCTGCAGGGATGGGCGGAGCTTCAGTGGCCATGATTGATTTTTGGTCAATCAGTAATAACCCCGCGGGATCAGCCTGGGTAGAGAAAATGTCCACCGGAATTTACTGTGAAAACCGGTTTTTATTAAAAGCCCTTTTCTTTGAGAAATTCGGTTTTGTTTTACCGACCAAAGCCGGGACGTTTGGGGTTGTTGCAGAACACGCGGGAACAGGAAACTATAATGAAATTAAAGCCGGGTTCACCTATGCGCGAAAATTCGGCCGGTATTTTACTGCCGGCATTACCGCGGATTATCTGGGGTTGATCCTGCCTGAAGAATATGGTAGAAAAAACATGATTTCCTGTGAATTCGGACTTCTGTTTGTCCCAAACAAAAGAATCAGTGCAGGAGTCCATATAGTGAACCCGGTACCCATAAAAATAACCACCCAACCGGTTGAACTTTTGCCTACTGTGGTCTGTCTGGGCATGACATATTCCTTTTCAGGTTCATTCCTGGCCTCGATAGAAGCGGAAAAAGATTTATTGCATTTTCCGGTCTTCAGACTGGGTGCGGAATACCATATTGCGAAAGCATTTTATGGAAGGATCGGCGTTTCGATAAATCCAATCCAGTTTGATTTCGGGTTTGGGCTTGAATTCGGCCCGGTAAAAATAGATATGGCTTCGGCGTATCAACAGATACTTGGTTTCAGCCCTTCCTGTTCGTTTGTTTATTGTTTTTAACCCGGCATGATCAAAATTCCATGAAAAATATTTTCCGCGTTTTTTTTCTTTGCCATTTATTTTCCCTCTTCCCGTCGATGGCCAGTGGCCAGGTTGAAAACCTTGGGGAAGCCATCGAAAAAAGCGCGGAACTCGTGGAATCATCCCGGGATTACACACAAGTTGTAGAGGATCTGATTAACCTTTCAAGAAAACCGGTTAACCTGAACAAGGCAGGTGAAGATGAGATTGATGGGATCCCTTTCCTATCACCAATGCACCGTAAAATGCTTTATCAATACATCCAGACTTACGGAGAATTACTTTCCATCTATGAACTGGTAACCATTCCGGGGTTTGATTCTACCCTGATCCGGAAAATCCAGCCTTATATAGCCATCGAACATATACAGAAACTTCCATCACCAACGCCAAAGAACCTGCTGAGGTTTGGGCGCCATGATCTTATTCTCAGGTATGAACAGTTATTGCCAAAAGCAAAGGGCTACATTGCCGATGATTCGATGAAAAATGAAAATCCGGGAAAATACTATCCTGGCGGTCCGCAGCGGTATTATTTCCGGTACGTCTATCATTGGTTTGATAAAATAACAATCGGGCTTTCAGGAGAGAAAGATCCCGGGGAACAATTTTTCAGAGGGGCCCAGTCCCTGGGGATGGATTTTTATGCAGGTTATTTATCACTTAGTAATGTCGGAATAATCAAAAATATTGTTATCGGCAATTTCCGGGTGTCGTTTGGGCAGGGCCTCACTCTCGGGACAGGCATTTCGTTCGGGTCTATGCCCGGGGTCATGCTGACCAATCCTGTTCGGGGACTCCGGCCCGGTTTAAGCATGAATGAAGAGGATTATCTCAGGGGTGTCGGAATATCCCTGAAAATAAAGCATGTTGAACTTTCCGGTTTTGCGTCGTATCATCCCCGTGATGGAACAATTTCCCAAGTGGATAGTCTCGATTTGGAAACCGCTTCGGTCAGCTCCTTTGTAAACACAGGCTATCACCGGACCTTCAATGAATTAGTGAAAAAAAACGCCCTTCAGGAACTGGTTTGCGGAGGAAATGTCAGTTTCAGCATGTCGCCGATTGCCAATCTGGGTTTCAAAGTAGGTATGACGGGAGCCTTCTGTCATTACAGTGCGCCACTGGCGCCCACTTTTCAGCCTTATAATCAGTTTGGTTTCAAAGGGGACCAGAATACCAACATGGGGATAGATCTTCAATTTCGATACAGGTATTGTTATTTTTTTGGAGAAATTTCAGGAAGCGCCAATGGCGGGTTGGCATGCCTGGCCGGTATTAACCTCACCCCGGATCCACGGGTAGGAATTACCTTGATCGGGAGAAATTATGAACCTCGGTATCAGAATACATTTTCCAACGCATTTGGGCAAAACAGCATAAATGCCAATGAAAAAGGTATTTATCTCGCCCTCAGCGCATCTTTACTTCCTAAAGTAACCCTTTCGGGATACCTTGATCTCTTCACCTTTCCATGGTTGCGGAACCGGACGGATACTCCCACCCATGGCCAGGAATATGGCGTTCTGATCAATTGGCAAGCCGCTGCAAATATTGGGATCAATGTCAGGTATTATCAGAAAAATATCAGCAGGAACCAGGCCAACGGGCCGGATATGGTAGTGCATAAGTTAGCTGGGTATTTTACGCGCGATTACAGGTTTAACCTTCTGTGGGACCCTGTCGAAGGGGTTATCCTGAAAAGCCGGGTCGAATGGAAAGAAACAGGGGAAAGAAACGGGAACAAACAAAAAGGGTTTTTGATTTATCAGGATATCCAGTTAAAACCCATCAAAATTCCTGTGACGGTCACCATCCGGTATGCTTTATTTGATACTCCTGGTTACGACTCAAGAATTTATGTATATGAACCGGAGGTTTTATACGGATATTCTGTCCCGGCCTATGAAGGAAAAGGGATGCGTATTTGCGCTGTTCTTCATGCCGGGATTAACCGTCATCTGGATATCTGGTTGCGGGGAGGATGGATCTATTATACCGACAGGGACGCGATTGGCAACGGCATGGATCAGACGCGGGGGAACAGTCGTTTTGAAATTACAGGGCAGGTCATAGTCGGATTATAAATGAGGGTGTCTCAAAAGAGTACATTCTTTCTTTTAGCACGAAGGCTTTTGAGACACCCTCATTTTCCAATAGTATTAGTTTTTATCGTGAGCCTGTTTGATTTTACCCAAACCTTCCATGCCATGAATATTCATTCCTTTGGACAATTTTGATATAGTGGAAAGGTCAATGTTACCGGTAATGCTCAACACCGCCACCTCTGATTTGTCTTTCATCAGCATGACCATTTCGCTTATTTTCCCGGCGCCATCTTGTTTTGTCAGAAACTTAATATACTGACGTCCTTCATTGATGGTCATCAGCTCTTTATAAACAGAGGATGGGAAAAGGCCCGCAAATTCATTATAAGCAGCTACACCTTTGACGATCCTGGTCGAGTCAAATTTAAAGGTTAACACCTTTAAGCCAGTCAATTGATCCATCATTTTTTTTATTTCCAGGTCGTTGGTGTCTTTTGAATCTCCCGTGGCGATTTGCTGAAACATTTGAAACATTTCCTTGGTGATATTTACGGTCGTATATCCATCCTGACCTGAATATTTCTCGACAATTTTATCGAGTGGACTTTGTGCATCCGTCAGGAAAGGCGCCATCAGGAATGCGAGGATTGCTAAAGAAAAGATTAATTTTTTCATTGTTTTTTAGGTTTTATGGACTGATCCTGAAAATCGTCCGGGTTAATACTTATGGTTTGATATTGATAGAATTTACTGAAAATTTCCACATTGTCCAAAGCCCTGTTAAGTACTTTAAGGCGTTCTACTTCCCGGATACCGGTATTGAAATTGGCAGAGACAATAAGGAGGGCCTGGCGCGCTTCAAGATAAGCCTGTTCTTCGCGTGAAAGCTGTACATTGGCCTTATTTTTATTAAAAACGTCATCCCGCAGGGTAAAAAAGAGACCTATCAGCAATAAAATGCCGGCAGCGATACTGCCGATATAAAAGAAACGATTCCCGGCCAGGATATGACGGGTTTTTGCCTGTGCCTTTTCATCGGTTGCGAGTATTGCAGAAAGCTTTTGTTCAAAGTCATCATTGCTTAAATTTTCCAGTTTTTCCTGTTTGAAATATTGGAAAAGCAGCTGATGCTTTTTCAGTTCGTCGGGTACCTCATTACCGGAAAAGAAGGTTTTCAGGATCTGCTCCTCCGCAAGGGTCGTTTGTCCCTCAAAATACCTTTCCAATAAATTTTCAATCTCCCTGGTATTCATAATTCATCGTTTTTACAAGTATTTCCCTGACATGTTTTCTGGCCCTGGATAACGCAACCCTGATCGCATTTTCATTTAAATTTATAATGGAGGCTATCTCTTCGAAGGAATATCCTTCTATATCGCGAAGGTGCATGATCATTTGCTGTTGTTCCGGGAGCATTTTGATCGCGCGGCGGATGTCCGAGGTAAGGCTTTCATGATCCTCATGAGAATCGCCAGGAAGGTTTTCAAGATAGCCGCGATGATTTTCAAAATTTTCCACCGGGAAATGTCTCATTTTTATTCTATCCAGACATAAATTTTTAACAGAAACCATTGCCAGGGCTTCCACGCTACGGTATTCGTCGAGTGAATCCCTTCGTTTCCATAGTTTTATGAACACATCCTGAACAACATCTTCAGCCTCTTCGGTATGGTCAAGCAGTCTTTTGGCAAACCGGAAAAGTTTGTTTTTCAGTGGATATACCTGAGTTTGAAATTCCTGTAGGTTCATACAAAAGATAAGACGACACCGCGAACAAAATATTACAGATACCTAAAAAAATCGTAAAAATCTGAATTTGAACCGGCATGAGTTGTCAGAGATGCAAAATTCATTATTTTTGCATTGTATGCCTATCAGAATTCACTAAGTTATTTATAAATACTTCATTATTATGTTTAAAGGACATCCTAAAGGACTTTATGTCGCCTTCTTTGCCAATATGGGAGAAAGGTTCGGCTATTATACCATGTTGGCGATTTTCATCCTCTACCTTCAATCAAAGTTTGGCTGGTCAACGACTCAGGCCGGTCATGTATATGGAGGATTTCTTTTTGGCATATATTTTCTTCCTTTGCTTGGAGGTTATATCGCCGATAATTTCCTGGGTTATGGCAAGACCATTGTTCTTGGTACTATCATCATGTTTGCCGGTTACGCGTTGTTAGCCATACCTGGGACCGGGGAATTTTTCATCTACTTTGCCCTGGTCATTATTTCTCTAGGAACGGGATTTTTCAAAGGTAATTTGCAGGCCCTGGTCGGTAATTTGTATGACGATCCGAAATACAGTAAAGTACGGGACTCCGCGTTTAATATTTTTTACATGGGGATCAATATCGGCGCTTTCTTTGCGCCCAGCGCTGCCCGTGGTATGCGGAACTGGATCCTGGGCATGAATGGTTTCACCTATGATTCTGCCATCCCCGACCTGGCCCACAAATACCTGAATAGTACACTAACCAACACCGCTCCATTGGAACAGTTTGCAGCATCCCAAAACGCTCATTTCGCGCAGTTGGCTGATTTCTGTAATCATTATATCTCAAGTATAAGCCAGGCATACAATGCCGGTTTTGCAGTAGCGGCTGTCAGTATGATTGTTTCTTTATTGATTTTTATTGGTTTCAGAAAATATTATAAGCATGCTGATGTAACCCACAAACAACAAAAAGCAGAACACAATGCAAATCTCGTTGAGCTTACCCCAAAACAGACAAAAGACCGTCTCATTGCCCTTGGCCTTGTGTTTTTCGTAGTTATGTTTTTCTGGATGGCCTTTCATCAAAATGGGTTTACTCTTACAATTTTTGCCCGTGATTATACAGTGTCCTCTGTTTCACAAGGCACGGCCATTATTTTTAATCTTCAAACGTTTTTGCCAATCCTTGTTGGAATTCTCGGGCTGGTCCTTTTATTGGGCAAACAGAACACCCGGAAAATAAAAATCATCGGCCTCGCCGTGGTTATTGTTGCAGCCCTGGTAGCTTATTTCACGATCAGTCAGTTAAAACCGGACGGGAATAGGATTACCCCGGAAATTTTCCAACAGTTTAACCCGATCTTCATCGTTTTTCTTACCCCAATTATCATCGGATTTTTTGCCTATATGCGAAAAAATGGGAAGGAGCCATCATCACCCAAGAAAATTGGCATTGGAATGTTGATTACAGCTGTGGGCTTCACGATCATGATTATTGCTTCCCAGGGATTGATGAGCCCTTCGGAATTGGCAGCCAAAGGAGGGGTTTCTGATACATTACGGTCACCCTATTGGTTAATAAGCACCTATTTCACACTGACAATTGCAGAATTGTTCCTTAGCCCCATCGGGATCTCTTTTGTTTCAAAAGTTGCTCCCCCTCAATATAAAGGATTGGCTCAGGGAGGTTGGTTTGGCGCAACTGCAGTCGGGAACCTGTTAGCCGGATTTATCGGCCCATTCTGGGATAAATGGGAACTATGGCAATTTTTCCTTTTATTGGTATGCCTGACTATTTTATCCGCCATATTTATTTTCTCGATTTTAAAACGGCTTGAAAAGGCCACAACCAGCTAGAACTTCTTTATTATCTGGTTAACTTTGTCCGGCGGAGTTTCTTCCTTCGCCGGATTTTTTTTAATGAGGGGAAAGGGATAAGGGATGGAGGATGGGGTGAGTTGATTCAATAAACAGGGAATGATGACTGGTGAAATATTTTCATGGGGGCATAGGCGGAGGTTCAATTCCTATACTGAATATATCCGGAAAACTTTCGGCGGAAGGATCCAGAAAGTGGTGGTGAACGCGGGTTTTACCTGTCCGAACCGGGACGGGACGAAAGGGACCGGAGGATGTACTTATTGTGATAATGATGCCTTTAATCCTTCATACTGCGATCCGAAAGAGCCGTTGCATCTCCAAATTGCCAAGGGTATTGAATTTCATGGCGTACGGTACCGCCGGGCCGAAAAATTCCTGGTTTATTTTCAACCTTACAGTAACACTTATGCGCCCCTTCGATATTTGAAGGAAAAGTATTCCGAGGCGTTGGCTTGCCCCGGCGTCGCGGGGATCGTAATCGGGACCCGGCCCGATTGTGTCGATGATGATATTTTAAACTACCTGCAGAAATTATCCCAAAAAGTGTATGTTCAGATCGAATATGGGATCGAATCCTGCTATAACAAGACCCTCCAAAGGATCAACCGGCAACATGATTTTGAATTGAGCGAAGCCATTGTCAGGAAGACCCATGATCGGGGGATCAGGACCGGGGCCCATTTAATCTTCGGACTTCCGGGTGAAAATCTCCGCGATATGATGGCAATGGCGGGGATCATTTCACGGTTGCCTTTTGATAGTATAAAATTTCATCAGCTCCAGATCGTCCGCGGAACGGCGATGGAAAAAGAATATTTTTCGAACCCCGGTGATTTTCATTTATTTAACCTGGAGGAGTATATCCGGTTCATCGTTTCTTTTATCGAGCAACTCAATCCGGATATGGTCATTGAAAGGTTCTCCGGTGAAGTTCCCCCTCGTTATCTGCTTCAGGGGCCCTCTCATCCCCCGCGATGGGGATTGATCCGGTATGATGCGGTTTTAAGATTGATAGAAAAGGAATTGGAGAGACAGGGCTCCTGGCAGGGAAGATTATTTCCTGGTTTCAGTTAAAGGTGCCACCCAGGTATTGCTTTGTTTTTTCCATCTGAGGATGTTCGAATATTTCATTGACATTCCCCTGTTCTATTACATCGCCCAGATACATGAAAACAACATGATCGGCAACCCTTTTGGCCTGCCGCAGTATATGGGTCACCAAGATGATCGTATAATCATTTTTCAGTTTTACGAAGGTTTCTTCGATAAACTGGCTTGATATCGGATCAAGTGCGGAGGTAGGCTCATCGGCCAGGATAATTTCCGGGTTGACCGCCAGTCCACGCGCCAGGCATAACCGTTGTTGCTGACCGATGGATAAACGCGATGCCGGTTCATGTATCCGGCTTCGGATTTCATCCCACAGGTTAGCCTGTTGAAGGTAATGCATGGCCAGCTTATGAATTTCATGCCTGTTCTTTATCCCGCGGAGTTTCAGGGCATAGGCCATATTGTTATAAATGGTCATGGGTAAGGGATAGGGACGTTGAGAAAGCAGGCCCATTTGCTGCCGTAGTTTATAAATATCTTCCTTGGCTTTCAGGATGTTGTGGTCATCGATCATGATCTGTCCACTGACTTTCAGTTCAGGATAAAGATCCGTGAGCCGGTTCATACATTTCAGCAGGGTGGTCTTACCGCAGCCTGATGGTCCCAGGATGACAGTGATCTTGTTCCGTGGGATATCAACATTAATATTTTTCAGAATATGGTTCGGCCCGGCATAAACATTGAGGTCCCGTATCTGAATTTTAATTGGATCATCCATACCCAGTTCCTGCCTTTAAAAATTTATTTTTGTTTTGTGATAACGTTTACCAATTCCCCGTGAAAAAAGGCTGACCAATAAAATGATCAGGGTCAGCACAAGGGCAGAAGCATAGGCCCTGTCCTGGACTTCCGGTACCGGGGAGGATAACTGGAAAAAAATAGAAAGGGGCAATGTGGCTACCGGCTCAAGAAAAGAATTGGGAAGGTTATCGGTATATCCGGCTGTGAATAAGACCGAGGCCGCATCACCGATGGCGCGTCCGAAGGATAATAAAACAGCTGTGATGATACCGGAGAAAGATTGCCTTGTAAATATCCTGAAAGCTGTTTCCGATTTATTGGAACCCAGGGAATATGACGCTTCCTGAAGGCCAATAGGAACGGTACGTAATATTTCATCCATCGACCGGATCATGATGGGAAGGATAAACAAGGTAACGGTGAGGATCCCTGCTAACAAAGAAGTCTGTAATCCAAAAAAGATCATCAGGGTGAATCCGAAAGCGCCGTACACGATGGATGGGATTCCCCATATAAGGTCAAGGATGAAACGGATCAGATTGACGAGTTTTTTATGACGGATTAAAAAAACATTGATGTACAGCGCAACCGGTAACCCTATGATAAAGGCGAGGATCGTGGCTCCAAAGGCCAGGGACAAGGAACCCAGGATGGCATTCAGGATGCCCCCTCCTTTCCCGTAATAGTACCCCCCCTGGGGTACCTGGGTAAGTATTTCCCATGACATAGCTTTTATCCCTTTTTCAAAAATGGTATAGATGATAAGCGCCAGGATCAGCAAAATGAAGTACGTGGAAAAGATCATCATGACCTTAAAAAACTTCTCTTCAATTTTTTGCGACAATTTCATAGATGGTTAATTTATTATTGGCGGTCAGTATTTATTGTACCTGACAATAAAAAAATGCATGATCAGATTGAAAAACAGGGAGACGGCCAGTAAAAGAAGAGCAGCGAACATCAGCGCCGAGTCATATTTTGGTATTGACAACATTTCCCCATAATTGTTGGCGATCAGTGCGGGCAGGGTATATCCCGGATCAAAAACGTTTTTTGGCAGTCTGACAACATTCCCCACCACCATTAAAACCGCCATGGTTTCTCCAAAAGCCCTCGCCAGTCCGAAACCAAACGCGGCAATGATCCCAGGCAGGGCTTTACGCATCAGGACATGTTTGATGGTTTGCCAGGGGGTTGCTCCCAACGACAAGGCAGCTTCTTTAAGCTCAGTCGGAATGGCCCTGAAAATTTCGATAAGGATGTTCAGAATGAAAGGGATGATCATGATCGACAACACGAAGGAAGCAGCAATGATGCTATATCCCATGGTTTTGACCCCACACCACGGGCCCAGGTATTTTGAAATGAATGGGACGATCACAAGGATCCCCCACAGTCCATACACCACAGATGGGATCCCGGCCAGGATATCGATGGCGGGATGCATGATCCTGAGAAACCGTTTCTGTGTATATTGTGTCACATAAATTGCAGTCAGAAGGCAGATGGGGGCAGAAATCAACATGGCCAGGACAGTAACCCATATCGACCCGACAATAAATGGATAAAATCCGAATTTACCACTGGAGGGCCTCCATTCTTTTGAGAAGATCAGATCTATGATGGAATAATCATGGATCAGTAAAAAAGATTTTAAATAAAGGCCGAGGAATAGAAAAAATGGTAACAATGCAACCAGCAACAAGCTAATGATCATCCAGGAGTAGTTGACCACATGTCGTTGCTGCCGGTTGAGAAGATGCATTTCAGTTGAACTTTAATAATTCCGTTTTAATTTTTTCGGGTTTGATCATGACATAACCTGCTTCTGTAACAAATTTTTGACCGTCATTCAGCGCCCATTGCAAAAAGGCAATAACGAGTTTATTGGTCGGTTTTCCGCAGGAGACCAGATAGAGATCGCGGGCAGGCGGCGAGGGATAAACACCTTCATTGATAGCTTTCATGACCCCGTCCATGGTGCCATAGAAATTTTCCTGTGGGTCGATCCGTCCGTTTTCGTTCAAATCAATAGGGATTACAGCCAGTCCCTGATAAATTTTCCGCGATCCCATTTCATATACAAAGCCCAGGTTGTTAAACCCGATACCTTCAACATTTTTCCTGACAGCATCCGCTACGCCAGGGTCGCCGTTGACCCCCAGTCCCAACAGGTCTTCCTGTTTCTTCCCTTTCAGGTATTTCGCCCACATTTCGGCAGCCCCGCATGCATCTGACCGGGTAAAAGCCTGAAGGTCAATTGCAGATGAATTCCCGACAGCTTCTCCCCAGGTTTTGATTTTACCGGTTATAAAAATATCATAGAATTTCTGCCGGGTCAGTCCTTTCGTTTTCAAATCGCGCAAAACAGGGTTTTTAGCATTTACGGTTGGCAAGACCGCATCTTTAGCCACTGCGATCCACCACGCCCCTTTCGCTTGTTCTTCAGGGCTGACTGATTTCGAGAACATCCCGAGATCTACCATTTTCGACAAAGCATCGGCCATCCCCTTCCCTGCCCCGCCCGCTGAAACATTGATGGTCACCCTCGGATGTAGCTTATGGAATTCTTCAGCCCATTTCACCACCATCGGGTAGAGTGCAAAAGCGCCAGAAATAGTAATTTTCCCACGCAACGTATCCCCTTTTGAGGATATGTCCCGGTTCCCATTGTTGTTACAGGAAGAAAACAATATGCTCCCTCCAAAAAGGAAAATAAAAGCCAAAAGTAAACTGTAAAAGAAAAAATTACGATCCATATTATAGTTTATAAATCAGAATGTAAATTTAGTCCGTTCCGGGATGCACAAATTGAAATGTAAAATAAACTGAATTATTTCAGGATAAAAAATGATTTATTATATCTTCAACCCGGATCCCAGCAGCTTCCGCTTTATAGTTTCTGACGATCCGATGACGGAGGACAGAGGTGGCAACAGCCCTGACATCTTCTAGATCAGGAGAATATTTGCCACTGATGGCCGCGTGACATTTAGCGCCCAGGATCAGATATTGAGAGGCCCGCGGGCCTGCGCCCCAGGTCAGGTATTCGTTTGCCCAGCCATTGGCCTTTGTTGCGCCGGGACGGGTTGAGGTCACGAGGTTAACGGCAAACTGAAACACGTTGTCAGGCACCGGAATTTTCCTTATCAGGTTCTGATAAAAGAGTATTTCTTCTGATGAAAGGACGATATTGGGGATGATTGTTTTTTCAGTTGTTGTAGATTTGACAATTCGTATCTCTTCCTCCACGGATGGATAATCAAGCCAGATATTGAACATGAACCGGTCGAGCTGGGCTTCGGGTAAAGGATAGGTCCCTTCCTGTTCAATGGGATTCTGGGTAGCTAAAACGAAAAATGGCTCTTCCAGCAGGTAGGTGGCGCCTGCAACTGTTACTGCCTTTTCCTGCATAGCCTCCAGTAAGGCAGATTGTGTTTTAGGAGGTGTACGGTTGATCTCGTCAGCTAAAATGATATTGGCAAAAACCGGTCCTTTAATAAACCTGAAATGCCGGCTTTCATCCAGGATCTCGGTCCCAATGATATCAGAAGGCATCAGGTCGGGGGTAAATTGAATCCGATGATAGCTAAGCCCCAGGGCTTTTGACAAGGTATTTACCATCAGGGTTTTAGCAAGCCCGGGAACCCCAACCAATAAGCAATGGCCTTTACAAAAAATCGAGATGAGCAAATTTTTTATTACGTCATCCTGCCCAACAATCACCCTGCCCACTTCCGCTTTAAGGAGATTATATTTACTTACCAATAAATCAACTGCTTCAACATCAGAGTTAACATGCATAGGAGTATCTTAGTTTTTCATCCATTTTCTTTCGAATGGACAAGTACGATAGTTTCCTAATATTTTTATATAGGTTGAACTGATCCGCGAAGTGATCCATTCGTCAATTACATCCATTTTTTTCTTGTTCAGCGCTAATTCCTGGATGCGGGCATAATCTTCATCAAGGTTGGCTTTATGTGGATTTGACCGATCTTTCAGATAATAGATCCGGTAATCTTGTTTACCTCGGTCAGTAGTCAGGACCGGGGCGGAAATATCACCAAATTTAAGTTTGTCGACCACGAAAAATATTTTCGGGTCAAGTTGGCTCATTTCGAACCGGGTATTTCCAGAGGCATTGTTGATCATCAATCCTCCATTGTTTTTATTGGGGTCATCGGAAAACTGGACCACCGCCTGATCAAAGGTAATTTTCTTGTTTATGATCAGTAATGAAATGCTATCCAAAAAATTCTTGGCCTTGTTTAGGTTTATCAATGATACCTTGGGCTGTAGCAGGATATGGCGGACATTGACATATTCCCCCCTCCGTTCGATACTTTGAATAATATGAAAACCATCTTCTGTTTCCACAATATCTGAAACTTCTCCGGGTTTTAATCTAAAAGCGGCCGCTTCAAATTCAGGCCGCATCTCTCCTCGTTTGAACATACCCAGTTCGCCTCCTTGTTTGGAAGAACCAGGATCTTCGGAATATAGCACTGCCAGGGTGCTGAAATCATCCCCCTTTGCAATCCGGTCTTTAAATCCCTTCAACTTAGTTATTGCTTCCTGTTTTTCCTCTTCACCAATCTGCGGCTGCTTAACGATCACGCCCAATTCTATTTCAGCATTGATCAATGGAATGCTGTCTTTGGGCATTTTCCTGAAAAAAGACTTTACTTCCGCGGGTGTGATGGTCACGTCTTTGGTGATTTTCTGCTGAGCCTGCTCCGTCAGCATTTGTTCCTTTACGACAGACCGGAGCTCATTCTTTATTTCCAGTAAAGACTTCCCAAAATGCTCTTCAAGGCGTTCAGGAGTCCCCGCCTGTGAAAGAAAATAGCGCATCCTGCGGTCCATTTCCGATTCTACCTGGTCATCCGTTACGGTTATACTGTCAACCTGAGATTGGTGGAGCAACAACTTCTGAAAAAGCAACGATTCTAAAATCTGGCATTTCAACCCGGTGGCAGTCCCCTGAATATTTCCCTGCGATCTTATCTGAATATATTGGTTTTCGATATCAGATTTCAGGATCACATTTCCACCTACAATGGCAACTATCCCATCCAGGATCGAATCAGCTTTTACCTGAGCCGTAACAGGAGGTATATGATTGAGAAGCAAGATTGGCAACAGATATAAAAAACGAGGGATTTTCATACTATGAATTATTAAACCAGGTCGGGTCAGTAGATCTCGAAATCATTATTTTTTAATGCTTTGGTATAAATATCTTCCTGCATCCTGCTGATCAGTTCAATTTTCCTTTTGTTCAGGATGATATCGTGAATCTGTTGTTTTTCAAGACTATAAGGAGAAATATTTTCCTTAATCATAAAGTTCCTGAAGCAAACCAGATATTGATACATGGAATCCTGCACCTCGACATTCCTGTTTTTTTTCAAAAATTCCTCCGGGTCATAGGTACGGATCGGGATTTGTTTGAGTACATCGTTGAAGAACAACCAGGTTTGGTCATCCAGGAAATAATCGACGGCGTTTTTTTCGCATAGTTCAACCAACCCGTTATTATCATCCTGGCTGTCAGATGACAACAATTTTTTAAATTGTTTTTGCAAGGAGGATTTCAAAGGCAGCTTAACATATTTAATCTGAACAATATGATCTTTCAGGAGAAAATTCTGCTGGTTGGCATCATAGTAATTTCTGGACTCCACATCAGTGACAATGGTATCAAGTTTTTGCTTTACCAATGCATTTTCATATTCATAGATAATCAGTGAATTTTGATAATCCTCTAACTGCTTGGTGAAATCCATCTGATCTTTGGCCAGATTATTAACAGCTTGTTTGACCATCAGCTTTTGACGGACCCAGTTATCGATGAAATTCCGGGTGAGGACCAGGCTATCTTTAGGTAAAGTACCCGGAGGGATAGCCCCTTTCAGGTCGGATTCATAGAGGTAATCTTTGTTCACACGCGCCAGGACGCGTTCGGTCTTTTTTTTAAAAAACGTCGTACACGAGGTTAGAAGGATCAGTATAATAAATACGAACTTTTTCAAAGGATCTATTTAATTTGGGCCAGGACCTCTTTGTTCACAACAACCGGGTACTTTGCCCGCAAGGCCGAGATCCATTCTTTTTCAAGATAATTCTGGTAGTCAGCCGTGATCAACCCCCTGGCTTCATTGAGTTCTTTGGGTTCCGGTTTCAGCGCTTTTCTGACAAACACTAAAACTGTGGCGCCATTGATTTTCATATCGCCCGACATACCAGGGTTCCACGCGATGGAATCGATGATTTTATTTTCTTTCCGGGAAAATTTTCCGCTTTCGATGGATACAACTTTCAATGAATCGGTATTCAGCGCCTTGAGAATATCAGCATCAGCGCTGCCTGATTTTATAAGATCCTTTACCTTCTGCACGGAAGTGGGATTGGTGATGGTATAGATGCTGGCATTCAGCCGGGAATCCCACATATAGTTCCGCTTATTTTTCTGGTAAAAGGTTTTTAATCCGGTGGTATCCTTCACTGCTTTTGACCAGACTTTTTGATCGGTCAGATCAAAAAGCAGGATCCCGTCGCGATATTCATTGATCAGCGTTTTAAATTCCGGGTATTTATTTTCCAACTGACTATCTTCGAATTTTACCAGGCAGTCATCGGTATACAGGAGATACATTTTATCGACATAGCGTTGGATGTTTTCCGGTTCCCTTCTGCGTTGGTTACGGGCTAAATAGTCCGCGAAATTTTTCTGGCTGTAAGATTTTTGTCCGATTGTCAGCAAGGTCTTATCAAGGTCTTTAGCCCATTCCGCTTTCCATTTTCCGAAAAAGATACTGTCGTTGACCACGTTGTAAAAATCTTTCAGCGCCAGGGGATTTTCCGTAATGGTGTTTTCAGTCCTGATCCGGTCAATGACAACCTGTTTGGTAGCTTCTCCACGCGAATCTTTTAACACTTTCTGTTTCAATTCCGCTTTATCTTCTTCGGGAGTCTTTACTGTTTTCTTTTCAACAAGCTTAATAATATGCCAGCCATAAGAAGTCAGGATGGGACTGGAATAATCCCCAATTTCTTTGAGTTGATAGATGGCATCAATAAATTCGGGTACCAGCCGGTTCACTCCACGGCGGGGAAGGACGCCACCTTTCGTGGCTGATCCTTTATCATCAGAATAAGTTTTTACAAGGTCTTCAAATTTAACGCCCGATTGCAATTTTGTATAGACGGAATCGATCCTGCTTTTAATTCTGGCGGAATCTTCAGGAGTAGCGTTTCGCGGGATAGTCATAAAGATATGGGCAACAACAAAATCGCCAAGTGAGGGCCTCTCATTAAAAACTTTGATCAGGTGATAACCATATTCCGTTCTTACCGGTATAGAAACCTGGCCAACTTCTGTATTATATGCGCCATTTTCGAAAGGGTAAACCATATCGAAAACGGTAAAATATCCAAGGTCGCCTGAATTACCTTTGAGGAAGGGATGTTGTTGATTGGCTTCGCGATCTTTGGCTGAAGGATCTTCAGAATATTCAAGGGCAACTTTTTCAAAAGGTTCTCCTTTTGTCAGCAGTCCCCTTACCATGATAGCTTTTTCGTATGCGGCAAGAGTATCCTGGGGGGAAGGATCCGGCTTCAGTTTGAAGAATATGTGACTGGCGCGGATATCAGTTTTCTCCCTTTCAGTTGCTTCAGCGATCAATTTGTCGAGGGTGGCTTCATCCGTAAAGTAGGGTTTTGCCAATTGTTCGCGGTAACCGTTCAATTCATTCCTGAAGGAGGCGGCCGTATCGAGTCCCAACTCTTCTGCTTCTTTAACTTTCAGTTTGAAATTAATGAAAAGGTCAACATATTCCGCAAGGGATTTTTTATCAATATTTTCTCCCTTGAAATTATTTTTTTGATAGATGTTCATAAACTCACCGACCATGACCTTCTTTCCGGCGATGGTCATCAGTACATCATCATTACTTACCTGGGCAATGAGGGAAGCGCTTAAGAGAAAAAGCGATAAAAGTAAAATGTTAATTCTCAGGATCTTCATTTTTCAAATTATTAATTCGATAATATTAACGGTGGAATGAGCGATAAATTTTTAAAGGGTGATGATAATTTTCCAGTTATCTGCTGTAATTCGGGGCCTCACTGATGATGGTCACATCATGGGGGTGGCTTTCGGTAATACCAGCAGCGGTAATTTTCATAAATTTAGCTTTCTGAAGTTGTTCGATGGTACCGGAACCTGTATAACCCATCCCGGCCCTTAAACCACCCACCATCTGATAAATCACTTCCGATAGCGAGCCTTTATATGGGACGCGGCCCACAATACCTTCCGGCACCAATTTCTTTATATCGTCTTCCATATCCTGGAAGTAACGGTCCTTTGAACCTTGTTGCATGGCTTCAATGGAACCCATTCCCCGGTAAGATTTGAATTTCCGGCCTTCATAAATGATCGTGTCCCCCGGTGATTCATCAACTCCGGCAAACAGCGATCCGGCCATGATGGTATGGGCGCCTGCAGCCAGGGCTTTCACAATATCGCCCGTGTAGCGGATGCCCCCATCTGCAATGGCAGGTATCCCGCTTCCCTTCAGCGCTGTTGCCACCTCATAAATGGCAGAAAGCTGAGGGACTCCGATCCCGGCGATGATCCGGGTGGTGCATATTGAACCAGGGCCAATCCCAACTTTCACGGCATCAATCCCGATGCTGGCCATATCCTTGGCAGCTTCGGCGGTCGTGATATTACCGACGATCAGGTCAACGTCAGGAAATTCCTTTCTCACCCGGCGGGCCATTTCCATCACGCCGCGTGAATGTCCATGTGACGTATCGATTACAATGGCGTCCACCTTTTCGCGGACCAGGGCTGCAACGCGGTCAAGGGTATCAAAAGTAACGCCCACCCCTGCAGCAACGCGCAACCGTCCAAGGCTGTCCTTACAGGCATTGGGCCTGGCTTTGACCTTGATGATATCTTTATACGTAATAAGCCCGATAAGTTTATTGTTCTTATCGACAACCGGGAGTTTCTCAATTTTATGTTTTTGCAGGATGGCTTCAGCCTGTTCAAAATCAGTAAATTCGCTGATCGTGATCACAGCTTTGGTCATGACTTCATTCACGGGCCGCGCATGATCCCTTTCGAACCGGAGGTCACGGTTTGTGACAATTCCTACCAGCTCCTTGTCATCATTGGTGACAGGGATACCGCCAATGCTGAATTCTTTCATCATGGCCAGGGCATCGCCAACCAGGGCCCTATCGTTAAGTGTCACCGGGTCAAGGATCATCCCGTTCTCTGCGCGTTTTACTTTTCTGACCTGAAGCGCCTGATCTTCGATCGACATGTTCTTATGGAGTACCCCGATACCTCCCTCCTGTGCAATGGCGATCGCCATTCTGGATTCCGTAACGGTATCCATCGCGGCCGAAACAATCGGGATGTTGATTTTGATATTCCTGGAGAACATGGTCGATACATCAACTTCCCTCGGCAATATTTCGGAATATGCCGGGATCAGCAAAACATCGTCGTAAGTGAGACCTTCACCCCGAAATTTGTCTGAATTGAGGAACATACCCATGAGTATTAATGTGCAAATGTATGAAATTTTATTATTTACCAACAGGTATAAAGGAAAGGGTGAAACGGGAAATAGTGTATTTGTTGAACAAAGGATTTAACGGCGGGACCATATTAGCCGTACGCGACGGTATCCCGAATTTTGAACTGGTCGGATTGGTCAAATCCATCTCGACGAAAAGGGAATATGTCCTTTGTCCCAGGAATGATATGAATGTCTATTACAATGATATAGAAATTCTGTACATTTGAAGCAAAATTCCAAGAATCCGCAAAATGAAAAAATTTATCCTGCTAACTTTAATGGTTGTTTTCTCCTTCTCCGTCTTTAGTCAGACCGAGAAATACTCGAAAGTAAAAATTTACGCCGATGACCGGGGCCTCCAGCAACTGGGGAACCTTGGATTGGCCGTGGATGAAGGTATTTACCGTAAGGGGGCCTTTTTTATCTCCGATTTTTCACAAAGTGAAATAGAAATGATACGGTCCCATGGTTTTTCTTATGAAATCCTTGTTGATGATGTCATTACAGAATACCTGAAAAAAAATGCAGAATTATCCAGGATGCCTCCCCAGGGACATCCGCTATTATCGCGCAACTATCCGGTCCCTTATGAATTTGAGATAGGCTCGATGGGTGGATTTTGCACCTGGGAAGAGTTCCAGGCCCATCTTGATTATATGTACGCGACATATCCCAACCTTGTTTCACAAAAGGTTTCCCTGGGGCAGACCGATGAAGGCAGATCGGTATTCATGGTAAAAATCACCGGTACTTCCAACCGGAAAGACCCAAAACCACAGGTGCTTTATACAGGGATGCATCATGCCCGTGAACCGATCGGGATGATGCAGCTTTTGTTTTATATGTACTACCTGCTGGAAAATTATAATACAGACGCGGAAATAAAATACCTGGTTGACAATACCGAGATGTATTTCGTCCCAATACTGAACCCCGACGGGTATAAATACAATCAGGCCACCAACCCTTCGGGAGGCGGTATGTGGCGCAAAAACCGTCACAATAACGGCAGCGGCATATACGGTGTGGACCTCAACCGCAATTATGGATATATGTGGGGTGGCGAAGGATCTTCAGGATATCCCGGGGATGAAACATACCGTGGAACAACCGCTTTTTCCGAAGCGGAAACCATGGCCTTGAAGACTTTTTGCGAAAACCACCAGTTCAGAATTGCCATCAATTATCATTCGGTATCCGCCCTCCTGCTCTATCCCTGGGGATACACGTATGACGTTTGCGCGGATAATGACCTGTTTCATAAACAGGCCGGCCTGATGACCGGCGATAGTCATTATACTTATGGCCCAACAGCCCCTACTATCTACGTCACATCAGGTGGTTCTGATGACTGGATGTACGGAGAACAAACGACGAAAAATAAAATTCTTTCCTATACTCCGGAAATTGGCGGCAGTGGTTTCTGGCCGTATTCCAATGAAATCATCCCGCTTTGCCAGGAAAATATGCTTACCGATATTATGGCGGCCCGTTTTGTACATAATTATGGATCCATCCAGGATCAGTCCCCTGCCATCCTGTCGCAAAACAGCGGTTATCTTAAATTCAGCGTTACCCAATTGGGGATAGATTCCACCACCTCTTTTTCGGTTTCCATCACTCCGCTTGGAACCGGTTTCGCAACCATCGGCGACTCGGTCATTTTAGGAGGGATTACCCCGAACCATACTGCCATAGACTCTATAACTTACCTCCTTGATCCTGACATCCAGCCCGGCGTTACCCTTTCCTATATCCTGAAACTGAATGACGGCGCTATCATACGGACAGATACCATCAATAAAATATATGGTCAGCCTATAACGCTTTTTAACGATATGTGCAGCAATCTGGGGAATTGGACGCCAGGTGGATGGGGCATCTCAACGGCGAGCTATCATTCGGCCCCGGCCAGTATAACCGATTCCCCTAACGGAAATTATCAGGATAACATCAATAAATCGATCACCCTGACCAACACGGTTGACCTTACTACCGCTAACTATGCCATGTTGAATTTTTGGGCAAAGTGGGATATCGAAGCCGGGTATGATTATGCCCAGGTAAAAATTTCGATCAACGGAGGTTCGACCTGGACTCCCCTGGCCGGAAATTATACTCATTTAGGGAACTCTTACCAGGATCCCGGCAAACCGGTTTACGATGGCTCCCAGTTAACCTGGGTCGAAGAAAACATTGACCTTACACCTTACCTTGGACATACCATCAAACTGCGTTATACCCTGGTCAGCGATGGAAACGTAACAGGCGACGGTTTCTATTTTGACGATGTATCCGTTATCACTGTCGGGGCCCCGGCTGGCCATGCCATCAGCGGGCTGGTCTCCTATCCGAATACAGGTAATACGCCTTTGGGAGGGATACAGTTGAATTTGAGAAATAATCAGGGAAATATCATCGCGGCAACTTCTACGAATGCATCCGGTAATTATTCCTTCAGTGGCATCGCCGATGGAACTTATATCCTTGAAGCCACAACCGCTAAATTATGGGGTGGGGTGACGGCGACCGATGTACTGCTCTATAAAAAACACATCGCGAATATAGAACCACTAACCGGTATTTTCCTGGCATCAGGAGATGTCAACGGCAGCGGGGACTTATCAGCCAGCGATGTCCTGCTGGTAAAAAAACGCATTATCTCCCTGATCAGCGCGTTTCCAGCCGGCGACTGGCTTTTTAATCCACAACCAGTCCTAATAAACGGCGGGAATATCACCCAAAATTTTAACGGGCTGACCTATGGCGATGCCAATGGGTCCTATCAACCTGTTGCTTTGAAAAACATACCGGTCAATACCCGTGAACAAGGTAGCCTCACAATTGGGCAGAAAGATGATCCGGAAGGGACCTTTTCTGTTCCCTTGACGATCGATAATATTTCCAATCTCGGATCATTTCAGTTTACCTTACAGTATGATCCTCATAAGCTGAGCTTTGTATCCGTAAAAGACCTTTATCCCGGTCTGGAATCCCTCCTGACCGGTAACCCGGAGCCCGGAATACTAACATTTATCTGGGCCGCAGATGATAAAGGCCTGGAAACCCCCTCCTGTACCTTGTTTAACCTGCAATTTATGGCCCTTTCATCTCAACCATCCGAAATCATTTTCTCAGAGCATCCTGCTATGGCCGAATTCGGCGACTATGAGGGGATCATTTACAAACCTTTACTGAAATCAGGAAGCATTGGAAAAACAACCCTGTCCGGTGAAACTTTGAAACATGGATTTACGGTCTTTCCAAACCCGGGACATGGAACTTTCACCATACATTCAAGTATGACCGGGGAGCCTGTATTTGACATCAGGATAACTGACCCGCTTGGAAAAATTGTTTACAACCAGCCGGACATGGCACTTAATTCCAATAAAGACCTTTTCATTGACCTGGGATCTATCCCGGGAGGAATTTATCTGTTGACCATTGAAGGGAACGATCAACGCTTTATTGAAAAAATCGTTGTTCTCTGAAACATCAATAAATTTTCATGGAGTATCAGGTAACCTGGAATTCGCCAAATAATATCGGTCCATGAAGCGCCTGCCGGTTTATTTCATTTTCCTTGTATTGCTTGCAGCAGGTTGCAGCAAGAAGACACAAGACGGGACATCTGAAAATCAGGTAAAACCAGGCATGTACGATTCTGACATCCTCATCGATGGGATTAAAAGGACATTCCGGTATTATATTCCGACATCCTACAATTCAGGTTTGCAACCCCGTTTAACTTTTGTGTTGCATGGGATGACTCAAACCGGGCCGGATATCATGGGATCGGTCTTTGACCTGATAGGCCCGGAAGCGGATACATTGAACAGCATAATCATAACTCCAACCGCCTTATATGGTCATTGGAATGACAGGATGGGGGGTGTTTTCCCATCCACAGATACCATTGACGATGTCAAATTTCTGACCACCCTGATCGGTTATTTTGTTGCAAGGTTTAACGTGGACCCCGATGGGATTTATTTCATGGGATTTTCTAATGGTGGTATGATGACCTACCGGATGGCCTGTGAAATTCCCGACAGGATAAATGCCATTGCCCCTTTTATTTCAATGATGGGCACAGCTGCCGCTGATCTTACGCGGGACAGCGCTCCGGTTCCGGTTTTCATTACCAATGGCACGGTTGATCCCATCATGAAATGGGATGGTGGCATTGTGGGAACATCAACTGTACCGGTTTTAGGCGTTTTACTTTCAAATGTTGATAATGTCGCTTATTGGGTAAACCGAAACCATGCAGATCAGGTCCCTGACACCATCTATATCCCGGATTTTTGCCGGGGGGATAGTTGCACCGTGGTTAGCTATCAATACAGCGGAGAAAACGAGGTGATTTTCAACAAAGTGATCAATGGTGGTCATTTTACGCCAAAACTCAGCGCCATTCCGGTGGTTCCAACTTATAACTGTGATTATGAATCGGTTGTTGAAGCCTGGAACTTTTTACATCGCCATATTCCGGCTTCACCGTAATGTATCCCGGATAGGATATGGTTGTTTTTAATATTATTGAAACAATAGTTTATAAAGTTCTTGCAAATCCGGAGAAAGAATTACCTCAGTTCTGCGGTTAGCCGCACGTCCTTCAGTTGTCTCATTCGATTTCACGGGATGAAATTTACCCCTCCCCGATGCTGTGATACGTGTCGGATCAAAACCATTATCAGTTGTCAGAATACGGACTACAGAATTAGCCCTTGCTGTGCTGAGATCCCAGTTATCCCTGAATTGGTTTGTCTTAATGGGAACATCATCTGTATGCCCTTCGATCATCACGGTAATGTCTTTGGTGCCATTAAGCACTTTGGCAAGGGTTATCAATGCTTCTTTCCCCTGAGGATTAACCACATCGCTACCTGATTTAAACAGCAATTTCTCCTCAAGCGAAACATAAACCTTACCATCTTTAATGTAAATGGATAATTCATCGGTTTTATAATTCATCAAAGCTTCAGCTATTGCATTCTGAAGATTGGCCATTATGTTCTTCTGTGACTGAATCATATCCTGGAGGGCTTTTAAACGTTTCGCCTGATCAGCAATAGTCGTTTTTGATTCGGTTGAAAGGATACTCAGATCATTTTGAATCTGAGCATTTTCATTCTGCAGGTTTGCCTTTTCCCCATATAGAATTTTAGCCTGAGCATTGCATTCATTTAGCTGACCGAGTGTAATGGCATTGTCTTTCTGGAGCTTATCAACCCTGGCTTCTGAAGCCATAAATTTTTTACTTGACACGCATGATGTAAATGATAAACCAATGATCAAGGATAAGACTGTAATAAACCGGAATACTTTTTTCATGTTATATTTTTTAAGTGAACACTTTTTTGCAAAGATTGGCTTCATTATAACAACATGTGTTACATAACTCTATATTTATATTACATGATTCACACATTTTGCCTTCATATTGGGGCCACATAATTTGCAGTATGATTAGTGATGTGTGAATGATGTAACTCTTTTATGCAATTGTGTAATATTTCTCTGTTTAAAGGTGTACACCTTTGCAGCGTGGTAATTTCATCACAATAAAAATTAAAATCATCATGGAAACTAATATTAAAATGCTTACCCTCATTCTTATCTTTTGTTTCGGTAGCCTCATGATACCGGACAAAGCAATAGCACAGGGAGTCTCTGTCAGCTTTCAGGTTTTTTATGACGAATTAAGCCCTTATGGAACCTGGGTGGAAAATCCCGATTATGGGTATGTCTGGGCCCCTGATGTAGAACCCGGATTTACACCATATTCCACAAACGGTTACTGGGTATTTACGGATCTGGGATGGACCTGGATTTCCAACTATTCATGGGGATGGGCGCCATTTCACTATGGTCGTTGGTTCACCGATCCGGAATATGGTCCGATGTGGGTCCCTGATGACGAATGGGGCCCGGGATGGGTCACGTGGAGAAGATCAGTAAATTATTACGGATGGGCTCCTATTGGACCTGGCATCAACATCAGTTTAGCATATAGCAATGGTTATAATCTGCCTTACAATCAGTGGACATTTATAAGTGGAAATTATTTGGGAAGGACAAACATCGATAATTATTACCTCAATTCCTCAAACAATATGGTGATCATCAACAATTCAACGGTAATAAATAATACAAGGATAGATAAATCACATCATGTCATGTTCAATGCCGGTCCCGACAGACGCGAAGTGGAAAGACGCGCGGGAAGAACATTCACCCCGGTAGTTATACAGGAAAGCAATAAGCCAGGAGAACATCTGGTGAAAAACCATCTCCAGATTTACAGGCCGCCGGTACAAAAAAATATCCAAAGCGGGCCGAAACCCGTACCATCGAGAGTCGAAAGCCTGAAAAGCATGAAACCTGCTACACAAAGAGCTGTTATAAACCCATCACAAAAATCAAATCAGCCATCCAGACAGCAACCATCAGAAAAGCAAAAAGCACAGCCGCCTGCACGGCAACAACAAAAACAACAACCTCAGGCCCAGCCAGCCACACAGCAACAACCACAAAAACAACAACCCCAGGCCCAGCCAGCCACGCGGCAACAACAAAAACAACAACCCCAGGCCCAGCCAGCCACGCGGCAACAACAAAAACAACAACCCCAGGCCCAGCCAGCCACACAGCAACAACCACAAAAACAACAACCCCAGGCCCAGCCAGCCACGCGGCAACCCGCACAACCTCAGCGAGACAAGCCAACCAAAAAGTCGGAAGAGACCAAACAATCTAAAAATGATAAACCAAACAAAAAATAAATTGAGAAAAGTTTCGTATTTTTAAAGTATGAAAAAGACACACTTGCTGTTTTGTAGCATTATCCTGATTGTTTTTATAGCCAATGGGTCTTGTATATCAAAAGACAAGAAACATCAGGCAAAGAATGGAGATCTTCATCTATCCGGCGCCATTAACCAGCATAGTAACCTGCCGTTCGACAGCAACTTGTTGATCACGTTCTACCGGTCTTATCCCGCGTTGAACAAATATCAAAAGGATGTTGTGGAAGTATACCGGCAACATCACTATAACTACATCTGGTATGATAAAGGAGGTGTGGTGGAATTTGGTCAAACCCTTTTCAACAAGGTCACCGAACTCACGGTTGAGGGAGTCTCTTTAAAATTTCCTTACCAGGAGAAAATTGATGACGTCTTTGATAATGAAAAGGAGAATACGCTATCCCAAACTGAGACCGAACTGATGCTCACCAACCTGTATCTCTTCTATGCTAAAAATGTGTACAAAGGAATAAGTGAGGACTCAACAAAAGCCATTGGGTGGTTGCTTCCCCGCAAGCAGATCTCATACACCGCGTTGCTGGATTCGGTCATGTCAGATCCGGAATTGCTCATCCGCGACGACAGTGTTTTATTCAGCCAGTATTATAAACTGCGGGATATCCTGAAACGATACCTTGCGATTGAGAAAAACGGAGGCTGGGGCCTGGTTGACCTTGACCCTAAATTAAAGGCCTATAAACCGGGTGATACGGCAAAGGCTATACGGCAGATAAGGAAGCGTCTTTTTATTACGGGAGATATCAAACAGAACACCGAGAGTAACAAATATGACCCGGAATTGGTTGAAGCAGTAATAAAGTATCAGGAACGAAACGGTTTCGAACCCGGAAAATTAATTTTAGCGAAACATATCCGTGAGATGAATGTGCCCATTGAAGAACGGATCAGGACGATCATCGTGAATATGGAGCGTTGCCGGTGGATCTCCCCGGAATTTGCCAGGGCGAAAGAATACGTTGTTATAAATATTCCTTCCTTTAAGCTGAACCTGATCCGCAACGGGAAAAACGAATTCGAATCGCCTGTAATCGTGGGGAAAAATGTAACGAAAACCGTTATTTTCAGTGGGATGCTGCGTTATATCGTATTCAGCCCTTATTGGAACCTGCCACAGAGCATCATCAACAAGGAGGTTAAACCGGGGATGGCGAAAAACAAACATTACCTGGAAGCGCACAACATGGAGTGGAACAATGGCCAGGTACGTCAGAAACCAGGGAAAAATAACTCACTGGGGTTGGTTAAGTTCATGTTCCCGAACTCTGATGATATTTATATTCACGATACACCTGCCAAAAGCCTTTTTGCAAAAGAGAGCAGGGCTTTCAGCCATGGTTGTATCCGTATGGAAAGGGCCAGGGATTTTGCGATTGAGCTCCTGAAAGATGACCCAAACTGGACTCCTGTAAAAATAGACGCGGCGATGCACAGCGGAAAAGAAAGCGCCTATTCGTTAAAGAATAAAATACCTGTTTATATAGGATATTTGACAGCCTGGGTAGATCCGCGAGGTGAGATTAACTTTTATAAAGATATTTATAAAATGGATGAACGGCTGGCTGATCTATTGATCGGTAAAAAATAAGATTGTGATTTGTATTCACTTGAACTGCGGGGAAATTCTGTTAACTCCCGGAACCGCGTTTACCGGGTTACCCGAAGCCGCTGACGATGCAGTCTTCTGCGCCTGCATTGGAAATACAGGAAGCAAAATAAAATGAGGGCCAGAAGGTATTTCTGCATTTTATGTGTGAATTTTCAAGCTAAGGTACGAAACTGCTGATTATGACGTTTGTCAGATGAAGGATAACTTCCCTGCCATCGTGTAATAGAGTATTAAATATATGTTTACCTTCACAAAATGAACAAGTATTTTTTGTATCTCCTGTTTCTTCTGATCCCGGTTATAAACAAGGCTGGTCCGGATAAACCAGTTTCAGCTGTTGGATGGACAGGTGATATTTATTCTACATTGAATTTAGCTGAAAAGGGTTTATCGAATGACGTTTTTCAGCTTGCCATAAAAGGGTACAGAAAACTGGCCGCCAATGGAAAACTGCAGAATTCCGACATTTTAACTATTGCCGATTTTTCTCAATCAAGTAAAAACAAACGGTTATATGTGATTGATCTAAAAAACAAGGCATTGTTGTTCAATACCTATGTTGCCCATGGCCGGAACACGGGAGAAGAGTTTGCGAAATATTTCTCGAACAAAGCGGGTTCCTGTAAAAGCAGCCTTGGGTTTTATATAACCCGGAACCATGCAACAGGCGCCAGTGTCGGATTGTCGCTGATCATCGACGGGGTAGAAAAAGGGTTCAACGACAATGCACTGAAACGGCAGATCATCATGCACGGGGCAACTTATGCCACGGAGAATTTCATAAGGAGGACCGGCAGGCTGGGCCGAAGTTTTGGATGCCCCTCCCTCCCACCCGATCTCATCAAACCGGTTATTGAGACCATTGAGAAAGGTACCTGTTTGTTTATTTATCATCAGGACGAATATTACATCCGGCACTCCTCCCTGCTGAATTAACAATCACGATGTGACGTCCCAAAAAAGAAGCCGCCCAAAATGAACAGCTTTTTACCGAACCATGCAAGCGACATACGAAAGCCTACAATTTTACGGGCATTATCCAAGGGTGATCCAGGTTGCAACTTGTCAAATTTATTAACAGCTTCTCCAATGATGCTCGGATAATATCAGACAAGTACTTTTTGCTTTGCTCCGTCATAGATCAATATTTTTGTAGAATCAATACTTTTTCGTAAGTATGGATTGTGAATCGATGTTTCATCTTGTATAAACATAATCCAAAGATAAAGGCATATTTTGAGACATATCAAATTTCTAAGCCGTTTTCATTGGTTTGTTGTCAACGATCTGAGGCTATGTGCCTTTAAATTTCTACACTCATTTTTAAATGTTTCCCAAATCCTTGGCGAACAATGCGCATCAATGTTGTAAGCCGTATATCGGAAGCGTCATTTTCAATTCTGGAAATATATGTCTTTGTTGTACCGCATTTTGCGGCAAGCTGCTCCTGAGTCATTCCTTGCTCTTTCCGAAGTTCTTGAAGCATCACACCAATTCTGAAAGATTCAAATCCTTCTTCAAATTCCTCTCTCTCAGGGTTTCCCCTTTTACCATACTGCATATCCAAATGATCAGTAAAGGAGGTTAAGTTTTTATTTTTCACGTTTTTCATCGAAATATTGTTTTTTTAATTTTTCAGCTAATTCAATTTCATTTTTTGGTGTTTTCTGCGATTTCTTCTGAAAGCCGTTCAGCAATATGATAAGTCTTCCTTCATCAAAGAAGCTGAATACTCTATAAATATCACTGCCCACCTCCACTCTAACTTCGAAGAGCCCACTGGTATCCTCCATGTGTTTGAAATACTTACCAGGAACTCTCTCAATTGTTGCTATTAATTTCAAAGTCCAGTTGAATTTTCTTTTGACCTCTGGTTTAAGTGTCACAAAGAAGTCCAAATAGAATCTTTTGTAATAATAAATATCCCTGATAAAATTTTCATTCATGAGGCAAAGTTAGCTAATTAGGTAACAATATGCAAATTTTTGTCAAGGTATTTTATGACATGTCCGTTTTTCGCGGGCATTAGCGCTAATCGAGTAGGCTGCCCCGTCAGCATCGCCGACGGGGAGAACCGCTCACACCACTCCAGCCCTGCAACCTGGCCCCTTCGCTAAAAATGTTCACTGAACATTTTCTTGACGCTCCGCCCTCTGTGGTACGCCTTTCCTGCGTTTGGTGAGTTTGCCGTTAATCTTGATCGGCGCCCTCAGCCATTTGCGTATC